>JABUBK010000032.1_pt1 | contig 23797 bp, 32 predicted proteins | sample 7332671 | NCBI WGS metagenome assembly JABUBK01 (sample SAMN07256342, study PRJNA390944) | subsurface metagenome | isolation source: Methane hydrate marine sediment | place: Pacific Ocean: Eastern North Pacific, ODP site 1244 | collected 2002
GACAACCCGTGGAATTCGAAACTGAGGAAGGACCTAAGGGTCCTCGCGCAGCAAACATAAGATCATCTGAAAAGACCGCAGACTAACAATCTAACATCACCAAATCTAACAACACCACACTTTCACCAATTTGTCAAATCTATCAATCTCCTGTCAAGCCCATCCTTTAAACTATTGACTGGTGAGTTGTTGGTCTGGATATTCCCTTTTTGTCCTACATGAGGTTACCGAAGATGTTTGGATGGACGACTGGGGCAAAAAATTACATAAAGGAGGATCTTTTATGTCAGGTTATGAAGAGAGATTGAAAGAGATGGGAGTCACACTTCCCAGAACGCCCAAACCTGTAGGTGCTTACATTCCGGCTAAAAAAGTGGGAAACCTGGTATTTTGCTCAGGCCAAGGACCTTCTGTAGAAGGTAAACTCATTCACACAGGCAAAGTAGGTGCTCAGAAAACGTTGGAAGAAGGTTATGAGGCAGCAAAAATATGTGCCCTTAACTGTCTTGCTGCGGTAAAAGGTCTGGTTGGTAGTGTGAATAAGATAGAAGAGATTATTCAGGTACGAGGTTTTGTGAACAGCGCTCCAGATTTTGGAAAACAACCAGAGGTAATCAATGGGGCCTCAGAGCTTCTGGAGAAGATATTTGGCGAGAAGGGAAAACATGCTCGATGTGCTCTCGGGACGTCGAGCTTGCCCAGAGATATAACCGTTGAGCTGGAGATGATAGTGAAAGTGAGAGAGTGATAAATTGCAGCAACTAAAACTATCAGGAGAGTTGATGAAAGAAAACAAGATGAAACAAAAATTGGAGCAAGGTAAGGTCTGTTATGGACCTTTTGTTAAATTAATAGGTCCTGGAAGGATAGGGATTGTAGGATACAGTGGATTTGATTTTGTGATAATAGACCTGTAACTAGTGACCCAATGAGAGCTGGACTTTCCCTAAAAATTTTAAAAGGCTGAAATTTGGAAACGTAAGACGCGTTACAGACTTTCATCCACAAATACCTATTATTCTCTACGAGGTCTCTGCTCCAGCACTTAACTTAACGAAAGAAAATTATTAGTCAACCTTGCCTGCAAAACTTGCCAAAATCTTCACTACACCACAGTTTCTTTGATTTGTCAAGGTAGTCATCAACTAGTCATCAAACCCAAACCACACCACACTTCCACCAATTTGTCAAGCTAGTCAAAAAGCCAGTCGGAAAGCTAACCAAAAAACCCCTCAAAACAGGACTTATTTTTGACACAACCTACCTTTTAATATAAGATAGTAGTGATCTTTCAAATTATTCGTCAGGGAGGTGAGAAAAAATGCAACAGGCACCGTTAATAAAAACTGGCTGGAAGATTATGCTGGCTATGGGCATCTACATGGCAGCTCTTGGCCTGTTTTTGATAGCTGCCCCGCAAGTTGGATTCGAAGAAGCGTTCGCTGCATTCACGGGAAACTCTTGGACTAATTTCGTCTCTGCCAACGCAAAACCGTCGGAGCTATTTCTGATAATGGAAAAATTTGTTGGAGCTAATGTACTGAGTGCAGCTGTGCTAGTGATTGGTATTACCCTTACAAGCTACCGGAAGGGAGCAAGATGGTCCTGGTACACACTCTTAGTAAGTGGGATCATAGGTTGGGGGAGTTGTCTGACCTTTCACGTGACCATTGGAATTAGAGAGGCTTTAATGAGTGGTCTGATTAGTATAATTGGGACTATAATCTTTATTGTAGCCATAGTGATTCCAGCAAAAGCTATCTTGACCAAATAAACTACCTGATAATAATCAAAAAGTTAGCGACTAGATCCTCCCAACTTCCAAACACAACCACATTAGACTTCCACCAAATTGTCAAGCTAATCAGAACCTCAAACCAGAAAAACTATCCAGATACCAGCTAAAAAAGTCCCCAAGTTTAGACCGGGGAAGGGTTTGAGGGAAAAGGTCAGGTGAGGAGGCCAATTATGAAAGTGTCAAGAATAACTTTAAGGATTGAGGTCATTGCGGATAAGCCTGTTTGCACAAAGAAAGAGGCAAAACAGTTGGCTAAAGAGGCTTTAGAGAACATAGTAAAAGGCATGGTTAAAGCCAGTGGTTCGACCGTGGGCCTGCCTGACCTAAGAGCAGGTACCAATATAGAAATCAAAAATTTGGGTGAACTCTTTAACGGCAGATACTTTGTCACCCAAACGACGCATACCATCAGTGACACCGGCTACACCACCAATTTCTCAGCGAGAAAGGAGGAAAAGAAATGAGGCCAATCAATGGAGTGGTTATTGGCGTCGTGACTCAAGTAAGAAAAGGGGAGGTGAAAGTTAAATTTCCCTGGCTACACGAAAGGAAAGGTGAGGAAAAAGAAAGTAATTGGGCAAGAATAGCCACTGCCATGGCAGGCAATGATAGGGGAACATTCTTGACGCCTGAAGTCAATGACGAGGTATGGGTAGTCTTTGAACACGGGGATGTCAACGTCCCTATTGTCATAGGATTTCTATGGAGTGGTAAGGACAAACCACCTGAAAATGATACAAAGAAAAGGGTCATTAAAACCAGGAGTGGACATACGATTACCCTCTCGGACAAAAACGGTGAGGAAGAGATTAAAATAGAACACAAGATCGGAGCATACGTCTTACTCGACAGCACTGGTAAAATAACGTTTTAAGGAATCATTGGCGATGAACAGGTTGCCATATTGAAGGGCTGGATAGACCATGTATTTGCTGTGCATACCCATACCGGGAATCTAGGTGTACCAACCTCACCGCCTCTTCCGCCTATGAATAACAGCATGGCACCAACCGGGTTGAGAGATTTTACGGAGTAAAATCATGCCATTATCATCAAATGAACTAAAAAACAAGGTAGGAGTTCGAGGGAGAACCTAAGTCAAATCTCAGCACTTGTCAATCTAATTTAGGGGTATGCTGTTGAGGCAATCATCAAGGCCAAAAGAATCTCTTAAATTTGACAAAATCGCCATTTTGTGCTATGGTATCACTAATTATAGATGATTTCTCGCTATTTCACTAGAGCATTATCTTTATTAAGAGGTATTGCCTCGTGAGAAATCCAAGAGAATCTTTCCCTTTACTCATACCGGAACATTATCCTATTAGATACAATCCAACCAAGAACCATGGACTCACACAGAAAGCAGAATCCAACGTTTATCTATTAAGTAACTAGAAGTCCCTTATTTGTTTTCATATTGTTGGTCTAATATCATTTTGGGTTTATTCAATAATAAGAGATAGTGGGACGCATTAGAACATCCGAAAGTCGGGACGTTCTTGCTTTTATTGTCTACAAAAAGAGAAGCTAGACTTCAGTGGAGAGCATGATTTAGACAGGAGGTAGGTAGAAAGAAGGAGAAGGAATTGGTAGAGATAACTTTTTTGATTGTTGGTACGGTGCTCTTGGCTATTTCTGTATGGGGCTGGGTTGGTTTTGCCTTGACTGTAAAAGCGCAAAAACCATTCAATATAAATACGCCTTCTGAATTCTTAAGTATGGGTATGATGGGATTAGGCTTCGTGGTTTTGTATTGGTTATGGTGGTTAGGGGGTCTGTTGGTTTTTATGGGGTTTATCGCTGGTTTTATTTTGCGGCGAATTTTACGTCACATCACCAAAAGGTGATATTTCTCCATTCCAGATGAAGAAATGAAACATTATATCAAGAAAAGGTATAATATATCGGATTCTAAAGATGAAAACATTCTGAAGGGAGAGCCTGAAATGCCCCTCTGGTGTTCTTCGTTGCGTCCAGAACTGCGGCCTACAGGAGAGAGAATTGATACATTGGAAACTCTTCGGGCCAAATACGAAGTACCTCACCAAGTTTTTGGGGAAGCTCTTGCCAGTTACCCTGGTGCTGCTCGGGTGCTACAGATAAATCTGTACAAGCAAGCCAAGGAAAGGTGGCCTAATCTCTCGAAAAAGGACTTATTGAAAAACTTATTTGTCGGAAGAGCACTCAAACCTGAACCATACGGCTACGGTATGACACCAGACGAGTTTGAGAAAGTTATGGGGAAAATCAGGTCCTTGAAGGAGCTCTGTGATTACGTCGTATGGAGAGACTCAAAAGAACCTGTGCAACAGTTTGACCTATCTGAATGGGAAACATATGTAGAAATGCTAAAAAAGGTGGGTATTGGGACGGACATCGATTGGGAAAGACATAGGAGAAATGCAGAAAGAATGCGGAGAGACAACATAAGAGCGAACATTTATGGAATAATGGAGGAAGAAGCCCGAGTTGCGATGGCAGAAATGGAGGGCAAAGTGGGGGCAAACTCTGAGAACAAGAAGGAACAACCACGTTGAAGTCAAAGAAGGCGAACTACGTACGGCTTAAGAGGCTAATTTCCCAGGATAAGGTACTGCTACTGATTCATAAGAAATACAAAGGCTTGTGGAAGGTATTTATGTATGCACTATGTGGATTGAGTTTCAGGTACTTTGACAGAGCGTATGAAAATGGAGACATAATTCTGAAGTTTGGTAAGCATGGGCCACGACTAGGGATTCCTCTTTTGTGGCAAGATTTGTTGGATGATTATGTGGCTGGCAGAATGGAAACTACCCTATATACTGACACAGCTGCAGAAAGAATATCAGAGATTTCAAGCGGAGATTCGGCTAAAGTTGATGCGAGTCTTGATAATAGAATCAGGGAATTCGAAGGGAGAATGCGGGAGTATGAAGATTTCTTGTTCGGGGTAAAGCTTTTCTATGAGGGAACAAAGTTAGTGCAACCGTTTTCGGTTCTGAAAGCCACGAGCTTCGAGGAAAACTATGAGAAAGTGAAGTGTCGAGGAGAACGAGTACTTGGTGAAGCCAAAAACGTCCTCAGTGAAGTAAAGACTAGCGGTAATGTAGATAGACTGAAGGAAGTACAATTCCCACCACTGGAGAAAGATATAATGCCAACAGTGTATCCTGATAACATGCCACGCATGAGACTTCTCGTTGAAACTTACAATGAGCTCTTTCCTGGAAGAGACAGAGAAATTCCGCTTACAAAAGAAGAGCACATGCTTATAATGGACAAAGTAATAGACAAGTTTTAGATAGAAATAGAAAGATGTAAAGCTGGTTCTGTGCATGCAGGTCTGAGATAGTGAACTCTGGAAGGAACTTGACGGCAGGACTAGGGCGGTTCAAATAAGATACGAGGATACGGATGACCGGGGGGGAGCAGTGACCGAAAGATGACCGAGCAAATAGAGATGACGCACACACAGGATGTAACAAAATTTGAAAAATCAGGGATAGGCAAAATCGGGCTAAATCAGGATTTTTCGGTGGCTTAGCCTAAAAAAGCGGACATTGAGTATACAATACATACAAGAATCAAAGGTGGTGTGCTCAATAAGCCAAGCGTTCAAACTATGGCGAAAATCGCCAAAGCATTGGGTGTTTCAATCGAGGATTTAATAAAATGAAAAAATCATTTTTAAACTGGTTATTGATAGTTTTTGGGGTCATTATTTTTTTTGTTCTTGCCCAATTTATTGATGGTCGTATCGCGTTCCTTATAGTCTGCTTTTTTGTTGTTGCAGTTCCTTTTATACGCGCTCGACGCGCAAGAAAAGCTATTAATAATCTTGGCTTAACCACAGAGGAAGGTTCTTTGAGTCAGGAAGATATACGAAAGGATGACCATGAAGCAGTAGTACAACGAATTGCAACAGCGCAAGAACGACAGCGGAAAAAATTCAAAGAAGCTACGGGTGTTGATGCAAAAGACATCGTTGCAGAAATTGGCCGTGAGATTTCTTGGGCAGACATTGTAAATCATACGTTCCGAGCTTTAGAACTTGATAGAAGCGACACGACAATTGATCAAAATAACCAAGTTAAAGCAAAAGTTCATTTAAGCCATATGGGTATCTGCTTGTAGAATCACCGATTTTGAATAATAGAGTGAGGTTACCGATTATTCATCGAGACGATTTTCTACTTGCTGCAAGTGTATTTGATGAGCCCAAGCTAGCAGCTCTTGTTGTAGATGAAGAATTACTCGTAACTTACGCACCAAAACATTTGCTCCCAAAGGGATTATCTGGTAGTACACGTCATGTACTGCATTATGTAATTACACCGCGAGGGACACTAGATTCTTATTACTCAAAGAATAATGATATGTATATGGCGAAACCCGATCCTCAAAAATTGTTTGGTTCGTTTGTGTATGAAGGCGAGATTAAAGTACAGATAAATTCAGAGCCGGAATTTTGATTCAAAGAAAAAAATTTGCCGCCAAGTTCGGTAGGGGGGGATTAGAAAAACTTGAAAGGGAAAAGAATTAGGCTAGATTGAAGTTTTATGCTCATTCACAAGAACAAAGATGCTCAAAGATGCTCATAGAGGTTCATACAGGAATTTTATCAGTACTAGATGACCTATATGACCTGGGTAAAATCAAATCTTCTCTATCAAGAGGTTGTTGCCAAGCCAGTTGTGGGATAAGGGAATCTTAGTTGCATGAAGAAGAATAATATGAAAAGAATCGAACTTGGGAAAATTCGGCAAGGCTTCCGGGGTAGACCATTTTACAAACTGGTGGAATACCATTTGTCTCGCCAAAAACAAGACGTTCGCATTCATGGTATTCTAGGAACCATTGAAATGCTTCCAGAAAAAGCAAAATCCCTTGCAGAACCTTTTATTGACAGATGGAATATGAGAGTTTATGAGAAAGACTTCTGGCAAATGGATGCAGCAGCCGTTTTCAATGAGATAATTGAGGATGCCAGGAGTATTCTTCATGAGTCGGGAACCTCATTCGATGACGAGACCCTATTCAATATGTTCAATATCATCGTGCTTAGTTATGCGTATAACGCTTACGACCAGCCAAAAATGAGGAAGTTCATTGGGATACGTTCTGGCAGATGTCCGTGAAAGGAAGGAGAGACTTAGATGAAAGATAAGAAAATGACAAAATTAGAAAGAATCAAAAAATACGATGAGATTATGGAGTGTCTCTATGATGCCTTGAAAAAAGCTATAAATGATCCAGCGCAGAAACATCGTTACCTAAACATCCCGTATAATGTCTGTAAGTACCGAGAGACGATAAATTTTATCAAAGAGAATTATCCTAACTATTACCATAAGCAATTTGATTTACCTTTACTCAACAAAGAAATAGAAGCTTTATCCAAAGATGATTTAATAGATTGGCAACTAGTCGTTGCGCGAGTAAGAGGGTCTTTGTTAAGTATTGAAGAAGAGATTGCTGATCGACAAGAGAAAAGACGTACATAGACGCTCATACAACTACCTTCTCCAGGGAAGGCAGCCCATAAGACTAAGGCAAAGCCAGACGGCTTGAATCAAGAGAATTTTATCAAACCAGTTGTGGGATAGAGGGATTTTGAAGAAAGAAAGGGTGAGAAGTTGAAAGGAATAGTAAAACGAAAAATCGGCGAGCGCGGTTTTGGATTCATAGCAGTCGAGGGAGAAGAAGACGTCTTTTTTCACGTGAGTGATTGTGTTAGTTCTTTTGATGATTTAGGCGAGGGAGATGCTGTTGAGTTTGAACTTACAGAGTCGAAGGAACGTCACAGGGCCATAAAGGTCAAAAGAATCGGATAAAAAATCGGGAGCGAAGAGCCAGTAAAATGAAATTGAGCTAAACCAGAATCTTATACTGATTGACGCAAAAAGACGCTTTCATAGAGGCACTTTCTCGGCCTGAGATAAGCTATAAAAGACCAAGGTAAAGTTAAAACTCCTCTATCAAGAGAATTTTATCAAGCCAGTTGTGGGATAGAGGGATTTCTCAAAAAAGAGGAGGGAGAGGTGAATATAAGTCGACAAAAACATGGGAAATACGCAGAGCTCAGAGTCGCCACAGAACTATTAAAAAAGGGCATTCCTGTATATTTTCCCTTTGTAGATGATGAGAAAGTAGATTTGGTTGTCCGTATTAGTAACAAAACTCAGGCTGACCATTGGGATATTCAGGTTAAAAGCGCAAAAGGATATAATCAAATTATAGGAGTCCCGTGGAGCTACATAGCCTCTAAGCCACCCAATTATTTACTCGTTGCTGCCTTTATTCACGCTCGAAAACCGGACGAATTCTTCTTCTTGACCGTTAAGGATCTCTTAGGTCTAATGCCCTATCCTGTAAGCGTATGGGGCGATTTGAGGTTTAACAAACCAGAAAGGGAGAAGTATAGGGATCAGACTATAGCTAACCTCCCGAAATTTCTGGTTGGAGAAATGGGTACTAAAAGACAGGAGAGAGTATGATGCCTGAGCAAAATCAAAGCTTCTCTACCAAGAGATTTTTTATCAAGCCAGTTACGGGATAGAGGGTTATCTTAGTACGAGGGAACTGACCAAGGAGTCTTGAAAGATGGAAAAGAAAGGAGGAGGCTGGGTATCAGCCGTAATACTTGGAGTGCCCCTCATAGTAGCTATCGTATTAGCTGTTCTTATGGGTTATCTGAACATAAGTAAGTGGACGGGTGAGGTGCGCGCGTAAGTTTTGGTTGGCAGAGTGAAGAAATGGCTGAGCTCAAAGACAAGTTGCAGTCGTCTTTTGATGCTCTAACGGATGGACTTGAAATCTTTCGAAAGAAATTAGCCAAGGTAATTGAAGAATATTAGGTAGGCTTGATCTCCGATCCTTATGATAAGATAACGATGCAGCCAGCCTGCAAATTCTGCTCGCTTAGGCTTCCTTCATCTCCTCAAGCTGTGCAGTTTTCTGTAGTAGAAGAGACCAAAAATCTTGGTGTCGGGGTGGGGTTTCGCTCCCCACTGAAAGACTGGCGAAGATTGCGTACACACTAATCTATATATCCCTAAAACATCCCCGGACCCGCACCTTAGCTCCAATAAGACAGGCTGCTTTGGCCCGGCCAGACCATGACCCTGCCGGGGCTAAGTCGGGTCCTTATTTTTGCCCCGATTCCGCGTTAACAACCCAATGTCGTGTTTTTATACAGAAGTGGACATTCCTATATACTTCCTTCAACAAATCGAATTGCAAGTCGAATTTGTTTTTCACATATCTCACCAGAGGTTTCACGTAGTTTAACCCATGCCAAACTCACCCAAAGAAGAATTGCAGCAACCTAGGCGGGGCTCTCACCTTCCAGCCAATCTATACCCTTGCCCCTGGGAACACAAAGGACCGGTATTTTTGACAACAGCTAGTACTCGGGAAAGAGCTTACGATGGTATCTGTTTCTCTCTCCCTCTCTCTGGCTTCCCTCTTCTTCTTTTGCCTCCCATTCCTCTTCTCTTCGTCTAATCCTCTTCGTATTTTTCTCTTATTCGTGCCATCTCCCTGTTTATTGCAAGCTCTGAGAGTCCCGACGGCCACATTCCCTTTATTCTATACTCTAACTCAATATTTCTAGCCGCACCTGCCATTTCCGCATATATTCGTTTTTCCCTTTCTCTTTCTCTAAGCCATTTCGAAGGATCGGTTGGTCTCATTTTTCTCACCTCCCGAAAAAGGCCTCATTTGGCCACACCGCCAACCATGTGCAACACTTCTTAGAAAAATCAAGATTACCTACCTAATCTCTGAATTGGTTAACCTACACTTGTTAGCTAGTCCAACCTACCCTAGAAATCCGAAAACATTCAGCCAAGAATTGAGAAAGAAACGAATGGATTTGGGATTACAAATAAAAGAGCTAGCGAGATTGGTTCATGTCACATCTGACACAATTATAAACTGGGAGCTGAGGAATGTCAAACCAAGTGGGAAAAATTTGAGAATGGTTAAGAAATTTTTAGAGTTCCAACCGGTGAAACGGTAGTTTCAGCACCTAAATCTTGATTTCACTGATTGTCAATCTGCTTGGAGGGCTTTGGTGGAGATTCCTTTTTTCAAGGGCTATTTCTGGATTTATGTAAATTTGTTGACTGGTGCGTCTTCGGATTACAAAGGTAACGCTTCCCAAATAAACAAACCCAAATTTATCGGGATTAAGCGAAACAAGCCTAAGTGGTTTATTCGGTATCATCTGATGTTTTGACGCTCTGAGAACTCAAAATTACAAATTTTAAAGGTATTTCTCTGCCTTCTCTTTGGCTGATTGCATTATTTTAAGACTTTCACTGGGGACATCGTATAATTCTTCCATAAATTTAACCATCTCTTCTTTTTTGGAAAAATTAGAATCAAACAGCTTTAGAAGGACTTCTCTCATTAAGCTTTCGAACCGTGGCATATGAGCCTTAATTTTTTCTATCTTTCGTAGCCGCTTATTTTCCGATAAATTTATGTTACTACCATGGACGATTTTACTTCTTTCATCATACATAAATTTGACTATTTTTTTCACACTATCGTCTTTCAATAATGTTGATATTCTTTCCGCAATGGTATGCCTTAGAAAATAGAGCTTATTATCAATCAAAAGCAGAGACTCTAGTGCTACAAAGTAATCTACAATCTTTCCCAATTTCTCAATCTTATAAAGGAAGCCTTTATCTATCCCTGACTCAAACTGATTCAGAGAAAATCCATAGAACTTATTTCTGTACCCAACTTTCTTAGTTATCTCGCTTCTAAATTTATTAAAGGTTTCCATCTCATGTAGTCCGAAATCATATTTAAAGCAAGAGGATCTTGCCGAAACGTATGGATTGAACGAACTTTTGTTCCCTCCTATATCTTCTATCAGAAGATCACTAAACATTATATCGCCCACCTTGAACAATCGAAAAACACGGAGCAAGTCCTGCATCCGATCTATAATTCCGTCATAACCAGACATATCGTCATCTCTCATTCTATAATTTGGAAATTCTTTAATTAAGATATTTCTTGGGATAACTTTACATCGTAACTTTTCTTTCCATTCTGCCGCTTCAGGACCTTGTTTTACTGAAATAATTTTGAAATCCACGAAATCCAATTCTTCATTCTGACTTTCGAAATTGTTGAGTAAGATATACACTCTAAAATTCTGTGGTGGACAGACAGACATTCTGTTTACCAACCTTTTTATGACGTTGTTCCTTTTCAATGAACCGCCAAGATTTCAGACAATAAGGCATATACAAACCTACCACTGCTTCCAAAACTCCCTGAAAGTGTCCTCTGGAGATAAGATTAAGCTAAATCTCAGCACTTGTCAATCTGGTTTTTGGTGGAGTGGGCTTAGACCGGATTTGGAGTCCGTTCCGCAAGAAGTTAGAAGAAGAAACGGAATAATGAGGAGGGAAACAAGCTCGGGCAATACTTGGATTTGCGCATGAACGGCATTTGCTGTACACTCAATTAACCTATGATCCATTCTTCGGGTTAGTTTCCGTTTTAGGAGAAACATAGTGAATTCCAAGATTCACTCAATTAAGACCGTCTGTATTCTCTTTATCTGGCTCATGCTCTTGAGTATATCTTGCGCTATAGGCAAAGAGTCTGACCAAGCGGTGGACCTGCCTGGCAAGCATCAAATCCGCATGGATTCTTTTAATATTGAAAAACTCGGGAGAGATGACCCGTACCAGACAGTGAACGTGGCTGTTATACTAAAAAATTACGATATTGTCGCTGTTCAAGAGGTTATGAATATCGGCGCAACAGGAGCCAATAACCAAAGAGGCGCCAAAGGAATTAGAGCATTGAGACAAATCGTTGCCGATCTAGACGTCGATTGGGACCTGGTATTGAGTTCTGAACCCAACGGTACAGAAAATGCTGAAATAACAGGCAATTTTCATACGTTTGAATACTATGCCTTCATATTCAGAAAATCGAAAATAGAGCTTATTCCGAATTCCGCATTCTTGTGGGATGAGGAGGCGAATCCGATTCTAGGACTGGAGGATCAGGAAAGACAATTCGACAGGGAACCTTTTATCGCATCTTTTAAGATTAAAGATGGTATGCTTGACTTTACTCTCATTACCTTTCATGCAGCTTCACCCTCGGCAAGATGGAGAAAAGACGAAATTGAACGCCTAGGATTTGTTTATGAGAACGTGCAACGCAGTGATCCCAACCAGCATGACGTTTTCTTGCTGGGGGATTTCAATACGGCTGTAGACAAGAAAGAGTGGAAAGTTCTAAAAGGGCTCCCAACCATAAAGCACATTCTAACCTCACTAGACAAGACAACGATTTACAAAGCTGAAGGCAGACCATCAAAGAATCAATATGATACAATTTGGTATCAGGGGTTTGCCAGCGACGAGGATATTATTGTAGAAACTGCGCAAGTTCACCCGGCTTGGGAAGAAGAAGATCTAGTATGGCCTGCCGACATCTCTCCTCCAGCAAGAATTAGCACACCCGAAAACAAACTTATATGGTTTTACGGAAAGTACGTTTCCGATCACTTACCAATTACCGTCGTTCTTTACACTGACAAAGATACGGACAATTTCGGCAATACCTTAAGCTTTTTGGGCGAATTGATGCCTGCTTCTGAGGATATTGCTAGAGTTATTGTGGTGATAGTATGTATCGTTGTATTAGTATGTCTTTTGCGATTTATTCCGGCATTATCTGATGCTCTGCTATCCATACTATCCTTTCCCTTAGCGTTGCTAGCCTACGGAATTGCTATGCTCATAAGGAGGTCTTCTCGACGCTGACGAGTATGCTACAGCAATTGGCAAACATCAAAGAGGTGCTCCCCAGCAGAATTGAATCAGTGCAAACGTTATCGTGTTGTCGAAATTTTTCTAAAGTATCCGGAAGATCACAAGACAGCCGAGAAAGACCCAAATTCCTGCAAAATTTATCCACCGCTGCAAATGTCAATCCAAAACGAATTCCATCGATGCCAGAATAAGAGAGTCAACCTTGGGAATGTAAATCGATATGTGCCGTCATGTTCCAGTGACGTTTCTCAATACTGATTCAGTGCAAATTATTTTAACTTTGCTTTCATACTCTCTTTGTGACGAAGAGAGGTGATCTGTGTGAGTGGCTAAGAAGATCTCACGGAGAATAGCTGTCATTAAAGTAATGACCAAGCCGAAGATGCCTTCTGAGATTCATGAAGAAGCTCTTGAAGGTGCTGTTTCTCTCAGTAATACAACTGAGATTCTAGATGGACTCATCAAAGAGGGTCTCGTTGTCTGTATTAATGAAAACGAAAAGGTTGGAAGACTATATGCTCTAACCAGAAAGGGGGGAACAGTAAGGAAGAAAACATTCGGCTCTGAATCGAGTTTTCATGAACTGCCCGCGGAAATCATTGATGACTATACCTGGGTTATGCGAGGAAAACACAGAAGAGCAGTGATCAAAGTAATCGATGGGAGAAAGACCCCCAGTCAAATCCACCGGGATGTAGCGAAATCCTGTGAGAATATTCCTGTCACAAGCATACATTACGTGAAACTCTCACTCAATAGCACCAGCGATACTCTAAGAGGATTTAGAAAAAAGGGAATTGCAGTCTGTGCCAATCCAGAAAGAAGAGTTAAAAGACTATATGAGCTTACCAAGAAAGGCAAGGAAATAAGAGAACAGATATTGAAAGAGTAGTTTCTGCGAATAACTCCCGGTATTCTTCTGCCCAAAAATAGACTCCTTCGACGGATTCTCCCGTTCTTCCCGCAAGGTATTCAGTGTAATCTATTTAAATCATCAATATTACCACTTAAGAAAGAAAACAGAATCAGAGGAACGGGGGCAAAATGCATAATGCTAAAAAGGAATACTCGATAGAAAATAGCAAAAGCTACCTTATTCCAGAATGGATTCGTATTCTAAAAGATTATTTTAGAGAAAGCTATGACAATAATCCTTCCAACGAGATTACTCCGGAAAAAAATAAGAAAAAGGGAATTGAGAAGATATTGTGATACTGTGAGGTAGACTGTATTCTATAAAATCCACCTATATTTGCCTTACTTTTTCCGCCAACCCTTTCTCACCTATTTTCTTTAGCAAAACTCCCAGAAGCTTCGGATCCTTCACCAAAGGCAGCATAAGGTCATTAATCTCGTTGAATTGTGCTCTTAACCTTGTCAAATCCTCTTTTATTTCTTTATTCTCTTCCTTGACGGAGCTCACCTCGTCTGATTTGACAATCTTGGCTGTTTGTTGCTCTTGTATTCCTGCTCTATCTATATACCGGGCTGGCTGCTTACTGGACATAGACCAGCCATACCTATAGCAGAGCTGAAAATAGGTTAACTTGTTAGCATAGTAGGTTGCTGAGCTATGTCTAAGTAGGTGTGGATTTACCGCTTTGTTCAGTGCCTTATTTCCTCTTCTTTGCAGTGATTTTCTTAAAGCCGGATACTTAATTGGGAATAGCTGAGCTTCTGGGTTAGTCTTTTCTGGATGCACTGAAAGCCAATCTTCTATAAACTTGGTAGACATAGGTAAAGAGATGGTTCTCGGTTTGGTTTTTGAATATACAATCCTGGCCAGAAAATAATCTTCTTTCTTTGTCAAATCCTTCAATGTGATATTTAGACATTCTTCGATCCGGCAACCAGAATCAAACAGAACCATAATGATGGCTTTGTTTCTTATACTTGGTGTTTGCTCTATCATTTTCTCTACTTCTTCTCTGGCAAGTGCGGGAATTTCCTTTTCTTTTATATAAGTATCAATCCAGTCTACTAATTCAGGATAATGCTCATTGGCACCATAGAGCCATTTGTAGAATTTCTTTAGTGCTTTCCCCAAATCAGCCTTGGTTTCTTCACTGAAAGCCTGGCCGTCCTTTTTCCTATAGCCATCTTTTTCAAGGTTGGAAATGAGATGTTCCATCCCCTTTTCTGTAACCTTGTCAAACTCCTTGCTAAACCATCTAGATAGTTGAGAAAGAATAAGAAGATATTTAAGACATCTACCAGGACCAATTTTCTTTTTCTGGTGATGCTTTATGGTCTTACCCAACTCACAATCCCTCAAGAATTGAAGAATTAGCCTTTTGTTCTGCGGAATATGGAATTTGGTGTTTCTAAATCTCGCTAATCCCTTTTCATATCCTCTAGTCACATTGTGTATATCTATTTTGCTCATAGTATTATCCTCAAAAGGCCTGGTTAGTACAGAGAAAAGAGAACTACTATATAAAACTTCCCTTTTTTGGGACAGAAAGGTTGAATGCCCCCACTGGGCAGTGGTCTTATTTGTCTAATGCCCAACTCGGTCTGCAATTTTCCTCAAATCACGATCGTTATTGATTCTATCAGATAGACTAGAGCTATATATGTCTTTCGGCTCTACATTGACCGAATGAAGCCTCGGGCGGGCAATGAACAAGTTGTATAGATCCCACGAGAGCACTGGGCGAAATGCCTCCAATCCGGTTCAAAAGATGAGTGAGTAAGTGGTGCTTGGAGATTCTCGGGGAATTTAGGTAAATCAGACAGCGGGCTGGCAACCGACGGTTGGGTAGGTGTCTATGTCTGAGGCAATGACTATATATAAACCTTCCGTTGACGCTTCGAACAAAAAAAATAGTAATGCGGTAGCCGAACCTCACCACTTTTTGTTCGGTGCGGTAACAAAATGCCTCTGTCATCAAAAAGAAGAGTCTCACCTATATAAAGGTTTTTGCCTGGTTTGGTTGGAATCTCAAGAAGGCATAAGAGAAGTCAAGGAAGGGCAAAAAGAATTTGTGAGAGGACATTTTTCACAGAATTTGTACCGAAAACCTTGGAAGAAACCAAAAAGCTCTAGTGGGGCCTCTCGAAAAACTCTTCTTGAAATAGGATTTGCTGCCGTGGAAGCTCCGAGGTGCACTGTTTTTTCATTATACCTAACGTTCAAGGCTATACGACGTTCGCCGAAGGCAAATGTGGCGAAGCTAATGCTTGAAGGGCGCAGCGTGTAGTCTTTGTTATGTGCTAGAAGTGCTTGTTTCAAACCTATCCCGGTAATATTTACAGAATCTTTCGGTATTCTCTTTCTTTTTTTGCGCGTCGTTTTCGGCTCTTGGTTTTGCTCCTCTGGTGATAATTGGCAGCCAATTCCATATGTACTGATTGTAGTCGAAATTACCATTACTCCAAGGCTTTGGCCAGCCGATAGCTAAATAATCATTGAGGTCATCTTTTTTTGAGGGAACATTATACTTAACAAGCAATCCGACCTTAATGAAATGTGAAACGGTATCCGGATATTCAGGATTTTGGCATAGTCGCTTATCCAGTATAGCGCCACACCATTCTTGTTTTTTTTCAAGCGTATGAGCTTGGATTAGAGCCTCACCAATATAAAGCGATTGATCCTCAGATACACACAAGTCTCCAGAGGTAATTGCCCCTCTTAATGGATATCCTTGCGATAAGCAACAAAATATCATGCCCGCACACGCGGTGGTTATTGAGATAAACGATGCTAGTGAGGTATCTGGAGTATATATTAGAAAAGTGTCGGAAAAATTAATAAAATTGAGTTCAACAAAAAGTTCATTTCGTAGATCAGCATATGGAAAACTAGCAAAATGAATAAAAGTTTTGTCTAAGTGCTTTTTAAACCATCCCCGCACTCGGAGTTCAAACTCCCTCATAACCTCGCTGCATGGCACCTTACAAACGAGTTCAGAGTATCCAATAATATCAACAATAGCAACTAACCGTTTAGTCATAATGACATCCACTTCTTGCATATAACTCGTTCATATCCGCATTACATATGTCATTCTGACTTGGAGTTATATCTACAATGCGTATATACTTACACTGGTCCTAGATGAGATTCCCCATTACACTTCATCTCCTTTGGTCAAATCCAGAGGACTTTTAATCTTGCTTAAATTTTTCGTGCTCACATGAGTATAAATTTCCGTTTCCCTTCCTGACCAAATCTTCAATTTTTAGTTTTTATCTCCTTACTTTAGGTAGGAATTTCTATTACCAGTCTATGTTTATTCTCTGGCAAGATATTTCGCTCTGAAGTGAGTATTTTGCGAGGTTCTCGCCTGTATCTGAAGTCCCCGATGGCGATTTGGACAAGGACGAAGCCGGAATCGGTTACATGCTGACAGCGCAAGTTCGAGCTCATTTTCTATCCAATGGTAGTACTGGTGACTACTGCCGTAAGCTCAGAAGGTCCCTGGCAAGGTCTTAGGACATACTAGGTGACGAGGCGGTATTCTTCGCTTGAGATCTTTCAGAGGTTGCTTTCTCACGTGAAGGGAAACATGAACAAGATCTCTGATTGAACTGGTCTCTTATTTCAGCGAATTGTTTTCTATTTGCCCTTCTTGTCTTTGCCCTTTTGCATCGTGTTGCTTCTTCTCATTGGTATTTTGCGGAAATTTCTTCCATCCTCTGAGCTATCTCACGGAAGCCGCTCCAAAATCCTTGTTCGCTTCGAAGAAGGCTATGTATGGCCTTGTTATTTTTTGCTTCTATAATATAAGCCCCGAATTGACTGTAAATTTCATGATCACTAAGTATGCCGCTTCTACGAAAAACACTCAAAACTTCAAAGAATCCAAGATAATCCGACACCATCATCTCATTATCTGGATTAATAGTAAGTTGCCCATTTCTTATTTCCCTCCTGATCTGAGTAAACCCCTCTTCTGTGCAAAACCTATGGTCTAAAACATTTAGAAACTCAGCTCTCCTTGTATTAGTTGTTAACCGCAATTCTCTTTGAGCTATGACTACGCCAACGACTATGGCCAGGAAAGTTAAAAAACCAACTATAATCACCACAAGTTCCATCTCAATAACCGTGAGTTCAGATAACTTAGAAGTTGTTTCAAAAATGGATTATATTGTAATACCACTCAAGGTACACATCGCTCCTGTTATGCGTTCAAAGATCTATCGGGCAACCCAATTAGCAAGCGAGGAGCAATTATTTGAGCAAAATGGGGGAACGTATCCTATAACTGAGACTCAACCCCCAAAAAAGATCGGTTGACACACTTTAGGAAATGTTCTGTGAAGATTCAGGCGTCTTCCTATTTTTGCGATACTTTTCCAAAATAGCCCTTAAATCTGTTAATGAGTTCATTCAAGTTAACCCCGAACCCAAAGAAATTTGGCTTCAATTCTATAACCTTGTTCCAATCTAACTTATCACCTTTAGCTTGTTCTGAAAGATCAATTTTCAGATTTTTGGCATAATCAATGAGTTCATCTCTTGCGGGTTTGAGAGTGCAATATTTTAGCGTAAAATGAAGCAGTCTTTTCACCTCATTAATTCTATTTTCGACAATTATTCTATCTCTGATTGTTACTGAAGTATCAAGGATATCTTCTTTACTTACAATATTTGTATTACTTTTCTTTTGGGCTAAAATTATTAAATCTTCAAGTTCTTCACCCGAAAACCACTCTGTTTGTCCAGCGATCTCATTCAGATCAACACTTTTATCAAATTCGATGTCTCTGATAATCTTCGAATGAACCCTTAAGATATCTAGTCTGCCCTTCTTATTTTGATAGTAAAAAGGTATAATATCATCAAAATCTAACAGTATCTTATCATCTATACTGTTTGGATGTCTAGTTGTGGCAATTAGGATTTGTTTGCCGCTTATTGCCTTAATGTTTTCCAAAAGATTCCTTCTTGCAGACTTAAAATCAGTGAGATCATCTAACAAGCTATCGAAATCTTCAATCAAAACACCCCGAATCTCAAATCTTTTTACTCCTGCAAACGCTTTCTCTATATTCCTGTTGGGATCTCTTAGTATAGCAGATTTCTTCAGTTCAACGGTCATCCAACCTAATACTAATTTCTCTAATTCTCCGAAAAAACATTCCGCAAAGTATGACTTACCACACCCTTTGGGGCCGTAAAATAGTAATCTATTTTGGATCATATCCCAATTTCCTTACTCAACAGATTTAAACCTGAATTTCCACATAACTTAAAATAACCGTACTTTGTTCCGTTTAGCCTGGGAATGGCCCGAACCTATTTCGTTTATCTTGCCTTTTGACGAAGCTGTCGTAAAAAGTTCGAGCTCGCCTATACGAACGAATTACAACCTGTTTTAGAGAAATCATTCTCAACTACACTTCCAGAGACCCTTTAACCTCCCCCCTTTCAATCCTCTCCTCCCAAAGAACAGGGAAAAACAAAAGTGATTATTGAGACAAAATGGGGAAATGTATCCTGTAACTGAGACCCAATCCCTAGGAAATCGGTTGACACGTCTTGGGAAATGTTGGATGGAATTTATTTTATACTCTTTTTGATCTTTTCTAGTTTTCGTGACTCTTGTGTTAATTCATCTAGGCATTCCCTAGAGCTAACTACAATTTTTTTCATTTTTTCTATTTGCTTGGATAGGTATTCATCATCCTTTTGCTCTTCCGAAGTCATAAGATATGCGCGATGCGCAAGGTAATTTCGCTCTTTGATTGACTGTTTGACCTTATCAATTAACTGTTTGTTGGAGTTAAATTTCTCAAATTTTTTTAATAATTTTCCTAAGGAATCGTTCTTAACATCGATGTACGTGAATCTAAATGGTATCTGCTTGTCTAACTTTTTTGATACAATCCAATACGCATAAGCAAGGTACATTCTGATTGATTCCTCCATAAACTGAAAATTCAGCAAAGCATTTTGTAGCGTGTTCCAATACTCAGTAAGCAATGACATGAGAGATTTGTCCTTTCAAAAATAGAATTGCATCCAACTCAATTATATACGAAATTCGCTTTTTGTTAAGTTTCGTCTACGTCTTCTATTCAATAATGAAGATTATTTTCAAGATAGATTCGGTGTAAAGCTTTTAAAGAAGAAAATCACTACTTTAAAGAAAATAAAAGTAGGGTGAGCAAAATGAACTATTATTTACCTCGATATGACCTACCCCTGGTTCTAGGTTATACTGGGCCAGGCCTAAATTTTTATAGCCTGGGCTCTGAGAAAACCAGTGATTTGATACCTTCCTTTTCAAAACGAGAAGACCTTTTGACAAAGAGCAAGACCCTGGAAAATCGAAATTCTCAGAATAGGAATGATGCGTCTAATACCTTCTTTTTAAGATAAGATTGCAATGTTGAGACCGAGTCTTGAGTTGGCACATCCTAACAGGACTCGCCTAAATTGAATCAAAGCCTGTGGGAAAGAGCGACACCATGGAAATAAGCAGCCGAATCTCTGTATTATTCGCCACCGAAGACACCCTCACAAGAGTATATTGTAACTGGGAATGAGGGTTCCTTTGAGTGTGCAAATATGGACGTCGGGCATAAAGGTCTTTTCAAAATTACTACCCCTAAGATTTACCAAAAAAGTTCCCTCCCAGAACTACTTTCCGAACTCAAATACAACAAAAAGCCCTTACTCTAGGAGTATTCCAGACGGATAAGTAGAAAAAAATTACTGGCGCCAACTTTGTATGGGTGGGCCAAACCGGAAAATCGAGCAGTCGAGCTAATTTGAGATATACATTTTGTGAATTCTAAATCATGTTCACATAGAAATAAGAAACCACTACCCCTAAAATTCTAAAAATTTAACCCTCTATTCATGCATGTTCCAGAGACCAAAATGTGCATTTTTACTGCAAACTAATACTCTTATACCCCCAAGAGTAAAAAAAGTTAATTAATTTATCTATTGAAGAAATGGAGTGAGTTGTGGAGGAACTCTCAGCAAAAGGGACAAGTCTTCAATTTGACACCTCAAAATCGCTAAAACGATATAAATTGCTAAATGGTTGACTGGAGTTGAGATACGAGGGGAATGGAATGTGGGGGCGGCAAAATCCTGGAACTACTATTCTCATCTTGGGATAAAATATTTCTCATTATTAGAAAAGTAAAAATTTACACATTTTACACTTTGTAGTAATGAAGAAATTTTGCCGGCAGAAATGTCTATTCTAGCAGCAGATTATTTATATAAGTGGAGAAAACTGCTGAGAAATTTGTCCAAGAACTATTAATATAGAGTACTTATGGAGAAAAAATTATAAAACATTATGGAATTTTACATAACGGGTAGTGCGGGAGTGATTTGAATTTTGGAGCTGGAATAACTACGAATTAAAATAGTTAAAGCACTAAGGTAGGTAATCCTACCCCTCATTATTCCGCTGAAAAAGAACACTATCTGAGTTAGGGTTCTTTTTGATTTTGGGCTATGTTTTGGAGAGGTCTCGGGGGTTACTTTCCTTCCAACTTCCAGAATCGGAAAATTGCCGAAATTTGTAGAGAGGGACCCCCCCCTCCTGCTGATTTAGGGGGTATTTTTCTTTCTTTTAATAATTATTCTACCACCAGAAATCTCTCAAACATGGAACAGTGTTGACATATAGAGATTTTAGACCACATGATTTAGGCATTGTATTTACTTCTTGGTGCGGTATAATTAGGATAGACATTGATCCTTGACAATCAGGTTGAGGTTAATCTTCCTTTCCTAGAATCTTTATGGAGGATCTAAATGATTGACCTGAAAAGTATTGAAAGGCTGTCAACCAGGGAAGGAAAAAAACTAGACTATACGAAGCTTGCCAACACAGTCAAACCACAGCTAGAAAAACAGAGAATCGTAGCCCTTACCACCAAGGAAGTAAGAGAGCTATTAGGCATTAACCAAGAGTATAAGAACGCAGGAGCATACTACCATACCTGCAGGAAAATAGCGAAAAACTTAGACATTAAGACTGTAGTAAATAGAAAGGTACAAGCAGAAGGAAAAACAGTGAGAGTTATTTTTTTCTCGGATCTAGAGAAAAAAGAGATGTTCAGCAAACTAGAGAAATTCATCAAATAATCTTGAAATCAGGAAGGAAGATTGACCTAGCTTGATAATACTCCTCTAAAAGAGAAACTATGATGGATACTGAGGCCTTTGACTGGTTACTATATCTAAAAAGAAATAAAAGACGAACTAAAGAGACGGTCTACATAAAGCCAGGACAACGAATCCTGACAGTGAGGCCCCCATACATATTACCCAAACGAAGGACAAAAACAATAAAAGTACCAAGTATAGAGAGACTAAAGAGCATCGTAGCGAATAGCTAAGAGAGCGAGTAGATTAGTCCAAAGAGGACAAGAAAATGGCATGTTATGCAATAAAAGAGCTAAGGATACGTTGTGGGGATGATTACAGAATTCTCTATTTTATTGGAGAGGGAGACATTCAGAGAATAGCCCGAAAAGAATTTAACGTGAATCTATCAAAAGAGGAATTAGAACGTATAGCCCACGGCGTAGAATGGGGATTTCGATTTAATAACTATATGGTGATAGTAAAAAGCGTGATAGAAGAAGTATTGAAGGAAAGAGGGGGTAAACTCTAGATAAAAAAGAATTAGGGGAGAGACTGCGCCCAATTTCTCTTTCTTAAGTGTTAAAAGGATAATTAAGATCTGACATATTTAGAAGGGCAAAGATAAAAGAGCACGGGAGGGAATAATGGCTGAATTCAAAGAGATTTTGGATGCTTTAAGTACAGATATGATACTAAACATATTCCACAAAAGAATCTCGGAAGAGAACGACGAGGAATTAAAAAGTTTCATTAACACGAACCAAAAGGTGAACGCTCTTTTTGGGTTCTTGCGAGAAGAAAAACTAAAAGAGATTACCGAGGGGAACGAGGAGATGGAAGATGAAGTTAGGACAATTATAAGAACATTTGTCTTCACGCTATATGAGCTGCACAAACTAGACAGGAATCTAGATTTCAAAAAAGAGATGAATATCTAAGTAGCTAATCATTTCTTAGCTTTAAGACGTTCTTGAAACATAAGACGAGTATTTTGAGCCTAGCAACTGCCGCTAGGCTTTTTTATTTGAAATAACTTTTTGAAGGAGGTTCCCTATGTCAGTAACAGAACTAAAGGTAAAAGAGGTAAAAAGGAAAAGAAGGAAGACGGTCTGGCCTACGAATCAGGACACAGTAGCTGCCTGGCTGACCGAGGAATATGAGTACGGAAAAAACAAAAATGGGACCATTTTCTTTGAGGAAGGGGTAATCTACTCCTACGGACATCACTTCCCACTTGCGGCAAGAACAGCGGATACCAAAGGAAAAAGGTTCTACCTGGTTAATGGAGATGCCTATAGCGTAACCACGAGTCAGCACCAAAGTCAGGTGAGGGGAGCGATTGATGAGAAAAGCTGTATCATCGTTCCCTTTTCCGCGTTGAACGAAGCAAGAATCGATCCGTCCGAGATAAGAGCGATTGACCGTGAACCTGACAAATGGGTGAGAGTACCATGTAAAGATTCGAATGGGAAGATGAAAGAGCGAAAAATTCATCTCATGGGATCTAGTCTTTTTCAGGATAAGGAGGGCCGAAGGTGGCTATCAGGACTGGACGAATCAGCTCTCGATCCCTGGGGATCATTCTTTTTGACTGAGCTTATGGGCACAAGTATCAGAACCGTAAAAGATGCATATTTCTCCCTTGTACCAGAACCTGTAGTTGCTGCCGATATAGAGGGAAGAGAAATTAAAAGACAAGGTGAGTGGTTCTTTGTGAAGGTAGATCCTGAGGAAAAAAGAATCCTTAGGGGTAAAGAGAAAAAAAGATGGTTCACCCTAATGCACCCGAGTACAAGGACAGGACATCACGCCCTAACCAGGGCGATAGTGACTAATGGGAAGGTTTATGGGAAAGGTACCTGCCGGCATAACCGGAATCAAGGCAGGCCTGAGCACAGAATGATAAGGCTTGAAGACTGGTATAGAGCCTATCCCAACAAACAGGTAAGAAGCTTTGGAGCAAGAGGAAGGATAGATTAAGTATTCGGGAAGATTAGAGCGAGCAAAGTATTCATCTTAATATTGACTAGGAGAGACAAATGTTAAAAATAAGTGGGGAAACAGTAAAGGAGCTATGTGAGCTAAACCTAGAGATAAAGCGTCTGAAAGGAAGGTATGAGT
>JABUBK010000033.1_pt1 | contig 23491 bp, 34 predicted proteins | sample 7332671 | NCBI WGS metagenome assembly JABUBK01 (sample SAMN07256342, study PRJNA390944) | subsurface metagenome | isolation source: Methane hydrate marine sediment | place: Pacific Ocean: Eastern North Pacific, ODP site 1244 | collected 2002
CAACTTGGTGCTGGTTACTCAGTACTAACTTCTAAAGGTCAAAATGCAGCGATTGCTACTACAAACTTATCTGCTCTTATATCTGAGCTTAATACAACTGGATCTACCGCAGATAAGGCATTAAGAAAAGGCATGGGGCAATCCTTTAAAGAGATGATGGAGGATGGCAAATCACTGGGTGATGTACTCCAATCTTTAGATAGCATTGCCCAAGAGCAAGGCCTAAACCTTGGAGATATGTTTGGAAACAAGATGGCTACATCTGCTGCAAATACACTTCTTGCTGACGGTCCAGAACAATTTAACAATGCTTTAAGTCAAATGGAAATGAGCGATGGAGCTGTAGCTGCTAACTTTGAAAAAATGCAAGGTCCTGCGGAGAAATTAAGACAGACACAAAATAAACTTAAGAATGCGTTTATAGAAATGGGTGCCTCAATGGTGCCGGTTTTTGAACAATTTGCATCTGGAGTAACAAATATTGCTGAGAAGTTTAATTCCCTTGATGATGGTACTAAACGAATGATAGGTAAAGTTGCCCTAGTAATGACTGTGGCTGGGCCCGTATTGGCTATCCTTGGTACTATTGGTGGAGCAATCGGTGGACTAATATCTGGTATTGGTGCCATAGTCGGAGTAATAGGATCTGTAGTATCTGGTATCGGTGGAGCTGTTGCTGGTATTAGTGGAGCAATGGCGACTGTTGGAACATTTTTCTCTACTGTCGGGACTGTAGTTATGGGTATCCTTGGGGGTATCGGTAGCGGTCTAATGGCAGTTGGGGGTGCTATTGTAAGCTTTATCATTAGTCCAATGGGTATGGTTGTTGGTGCTATTGCTGCAGCAATCGGTATAGGATATTTGCTTTACTCAAACTGGGATATGATAAAACAAAAGGCCTCAGAGGTAGGCGGTGCAATACAAAGCTTTTTTGCACCTGCAGTTAATACTTTGAAATCTGCTTTTTCTAGCCTAGCTAGTACTATAAGTGGAGTTGTGGTTGGTGCTATTAATACTGCTATGGGTATGTTTAACTCTCTAAGAGCAACTGCTCAAGGTGCTATAAATGGGATAATTGGAGCTTGGAATAGGTTAAAAGCTGCTTTGGCTGCTCCTATCAATGCCGTAGTTAATATTGGTAAAGGCATTGGAAATGCTGTTGGTGGCGTAATAAATAAAGTTAAAGGCCACGCTGACGGTTTATACCGTGTACCATATGATGAGTACCCTGCAATGCTTCACAAAGACGAGATGGTTGTTACTGCCCAAGGGTCTAATCAACTACGATCTATGGGGGCTACTGAAAATGGTTTTTCTACTACTCCAACTGGGTCTATGATGGGAGACTTAAGACCAAGTGTGACTAATAATGAGTCTAGTACTTCTAATAACAGTAGTTTTAGCCCAGTACTTAACATCACGGTTAATAGTGCTGGAGATGCAAAAACTGATGCAAATATCATTGCTGATATTATCGAAGAAAAGATAATGCAGTTATTTATGACTGCTAATTTACAAAGGGGGTAGGGCATGAATCAACCAAAAGAGATTACTAAAATTAAGCTTGGCTCTGTCCTACTTGACTGTACAACGGCTGAAGAAGTATCAAAAGGTGCTGATGTAACTGATAGGCCAGTAGAGAAGGGCGAAGATATATCTGACCATATGAAATCAAAACCTTACAGTGTAAGGCTATCAGGGACAATGGTAAATGATGCTGAGGGTAAAATATCTACCCTTGAGAAAATGATGGCTGATGCTGAACTTGTTGAGTATATAGGCAAAAGAAAACTTAAGGATATGGTTATAACCTCTTTTTCTACCAAGCAAAATAAGCAGGTGTCTAATGGATATGATTGGGACATATCCTTACAATCGGTAAAAATTGCAAAGCCTATGTCAGTAAAACAACAAGTAAAAAATCCTGAGACCAAGAAGGCTGACAAAAAAGTAGAAACAAAGGTAAAGCAAGTGACTAATGCAGGTCGTAAGCAAATGCAAAATACTGCAAATCACAACAAAAACTACACAAATCAAAGGTCAACTGGATATAGCAATAGAAGACAAAAGGTAAACAGAAATACAAGACATAAAACTATAATGAAATATCATTCTGGGAAAAGAGAAAGGCTCGATATTACCAACCCTGGAAAGGTACGTAAAAAAATGGTGTCTACTCTAACATCTGGTACTAAGCTAAGGGTTAATAAGACCATAAATAGTCAAAAGATGTATAAGAAGATGCTAAATCCATTGCCTAAGAGAAGGTCTAGCAAAGGGGGTGGGAGTCGATGAATTATATAGAAATAGAAAAAGATAGGATACCCTATGAGTTTGAAATGGAGTTTGACGGGGAGATATTCCAATTTGAAATCCTTTATAACACTTATGGAGATTACTTCACTGCAAATCTATATAAAAACCACGATCCGGTAATAATCGACGAAAAAATTGTCCTCCACCAACCCTTATTTGATGGATTAGAACATTTAGATATACCTATGATAATTGTAATCCCTTATGATACAACTGAATCTGCCTTAAGAATTAACTATGAAAATTTAAACGAGGATGTGTTTTTGTATGTATTGGATTAGGCAAATTGAAGTTAAGGCTGGGGGCAAACTCTTTGAATCTATCGGTGACAATGCTCTTGATATAGAATTTGATATACCATTTTCTGATAAAAATGAGCCTGATGTATCTAGTATAACAATCTATAACCTTTCTGAAGATAGTATAAATTCCATAGAAAAACAGGGCAATGTGTCTGTATCGGCGGGTTATAGGGAAATGCACAATATGGCTGAGGTCTTATCTGGACAAATAGAGTCTATAAAAACTGAATGGAAAGGCCTTGATAAGGTGACTACTATAACTATATCTGACGGAGCAAAAGCTTGGCGTAAGACTGAGTTTAACAAAACCTATCAAAACAATACCAAGGCATCTACCATTATGAATGACCTATGTGATAGCCTAGGATACCCTGTAAGCGAATTAAAACCTAAAAAGGATATAACATACCCCTTGGGAAAAACTATCAAAGGGAGTGCTTCTAAAAGCCTTATACAGCTGGCGAAAGATACTGAGTCTAAGATGTTTATAAACAAGGGTCGTATTGTGATAAGGGCGGAAGAAAATGGTTATAATAGTGGGATTTTACTTAATGGTGAATCTGGTCTATTAGATACGCCTACCCTTAATGAAAATAATACTGGAGATCAAGTGGATAAGGCAGAGGGTGGAAAAGAAGAGCCGCCCCAAAAATCATGGACTGTCAAGTGCTTACTAAATCCACAAATAGAGACAGATATGATAATTAATATTGAGTCAAGGTCTATAAATGGTGCTTTTAGGGTCAAATCTGGCAAGCACTCCAAAGACTTTATAACTGAACTGGAGGTGGTTGAAGCTTGAGTGATTTACTAAGACAAAAGAAAGATACTAATGCGGCTTTTAATAAGTTTATGGATAGCTTTAGTCAGTCTATGGCAGAGTCCACCGTGGTTGCAAGGATTGGTAAAGTTAAGTCCTACGATCCAAAGAATATGTCTTGTGAAGTCATGCCTTTGCCTAGCGAAGATAATAGCTTACTTATAAATGTGCCAGTGGCTGGGATAAGGTCTAAGGACTTTGTAGCTTATTACCCTTTACAAGCAGATGATTATGTAGTCTTGCTTTTTATGGATGGAGATATAGACCAAATATTATTAGGGCAAGATAAGGCTGATACTAAGCGTGGCCATGATATATCTGATTGTATAGCTATAGGTGGCATTAGCCTAATTAACGATGAGCTAGATATTGAAGATAGCAATAGCTTATGTTTGCAAACTATGGATAAAAAAGCATCAATAGTGATTGAGTCTAAAGGTGATATGAAAATAAAGGCTGAAAATCTTGATATAAAAGGGCAATCAATAAAGATTGGTGCACCTAAAATCAATATATCAAGTGAGAGCTTATCTATAAATGGCAAGGCAACTTATAATGGTCGTGAAATAGCACGTAGGGGTGACCCTACAACGGATGGAGCAAGTATAGCATGAATTACTATGATACTTTTAAGATGACTAATGGAGACATAGATATAGTGGGAAATGACCTTGCACTTGTAGGTGGCCAAGAAGAGATGCGCCAGAATGCAGAAAATAGGTTGTCTGTAAATAAAACAGAATGGTTTTTAAATCTTGGCCTTGGTTTATCCTATAAGGATATAAGGGGCAAGGGTGTTAGTGATAGCGATATAGAATACTGGATCCGTGAGTGTGTTTTACAAGATGAAAGAATTAAAGAAGTAAGGAAAGTTACTATAAGTCGAAATGCTCCTCTAAGGACAGCTGATATTGATGTAACTATAATAGACCCTTATGGTGAAGAACTGATACTATCGGGGGTGATAGATATTGGATAATTTAAATTTATATGAAGAGTATGGGTCCATAACTGAGTTTAAAGATGATGGTTATGGTGTGACCCAGTATGGATTTAGAAGAAAATTATATAGTGAGTGCTTATCTGAGAGGATAACACGTGCAAGAGAGGTTTTTGGAGTAAAAATTGATACTTCTGAAACCTCTTTTTTAGGTAAATTAATACGTAACGCTGCATGGGATGAGGCCTATATGTGGGAGATTGCAGAATCGGTCTATATGAGCCCTTTTGTAAACTATGCTGAGGGTACAGGCCTTGATGCAGTTGGCCAGTACCTAACCATTACCCGTAGGCCTGCAACTAAAAGTAAGGGTGTAATTACTGTATTTGGTAAAGCTGATACTTTGGTGCCTGCTGGTTTTAGGGTAGCGACTGGTAGTGGTGTAGAGTTTTACACTACAGAACAAGCTTATATTGGAGATAATGGCCAAGTGGAAATACCTATAGAGTCAGTAATTGCAGGAAAAAATACCAATGCCCAATCTGAGGAAATAGACCAAATAGTCAATCCTACTTTTGGTATTGATAGGGTTAGCAATGCTATGTATACCGAGGGTGGAATGGATGTAGAATCTGACGAAGAATTTAGGTTAAGATACAAAAAATCTTACTCTAGGGTCGGTGGATCTACCGTGCCTGCTATGACTGCAGCCTTGCTTGATATAAACGATGTTGTGGATTGTGAAGTCCGTGAGAATGTGACCATGCAAGAAATAGATGGTATACCTCCAAAATCTGTAGCTTGCTTTGTTTTTGGTGGTACAGATGATGAAATAGCTAAGACTATATATGAAAATAAACCTGCTGGTATTGAAGCTTACGGCCAAACTTATAAGTATATAGAAGATAAAAAAGGTATTAAGCACAAGATAGGCTTTACCCGTGCCAAAGAAGTGAAAATCAAGGTTGATATAACTCTTACAAAAACTGAAGATTATCCAGGAGATGATGTAATCAAAAGAGCAGTCCTTGGATATATAGGCGGGGTTGATGATGACAATGTGGAATATGCAGGGTTAAAGCTTGGTGAAGATGCTATTTATAATAAACTAATTGCTAAAATTTTGTGTCCGGGTGGAGTGTCAGATGCAAGTGTAAAAATAGGGGCAAGTCCAGACTATAACATGGTAGAAGAATCCATTGCTATCGATAGGCACGAAATAGCAGTGACTAATCTGGAATTGATAAGGATAAGCTATGAATAAACCTTTATACTTACAAGCTTTTGAGAGGCTGCCAGAGAGATTTAGAAAGCCTAACACAAAAGACCTTTACTATGTGCTTTATAACGGATCTGACGAAATTGAAAGTGCCTATCAAACAATTAAAGACAGTCACAGTATAGATAAGGCCTTTGGCCAAACTCTTGACTTATTAGGATCCAATGTTGGCGAGTTTAGGCAAGAGGGTATGGATGATGATTTGTATCGTCTATACATAAAGGTAAGGATAATATCTAACTTATCTATCGGTGATATACCTACTATAAACTATGTAATGTCTACTTTATTAGGAGATAAGTACTTATCAATAGTTGAGGGCTATCTGGATAAAGAATTTTTAGAAAATGAGCCTGCTGCTTTAAGGCTATCAATTTTAAACTCTGCTAAAAGATTGCCATATGATGTAATGGATAGGATAAAAGCAGCTGGGATTAGGATTTTAATAGATGAGATATATGCAACGGAGTTAAAGCTAGAGTCAAGGTCTGGTGATAACTCCTATTTAATTTATCTATGTGGAGAGCATCCATGTGGAGATATACCTTATCCATGGGCTGTTGGTGAGCCTATCAATATAGGTCTAGGCCTTAAGACTGGAGTACATGATAGTAATAACTACTATGGATATGCTGGTAATGAATGGAAGGCTGGAGAACTACGAAGAGATGAAAAAGATGTAGAGGTTAGATATGTACAAAACTTTAATCGTGAGGATGTATATGATTTTGGGGGTGATCTATAATTGCTAAGTAAAGATTTAATAAATGATGTGGCTGTTTTTATCAAAGACAAGGTAAAGACAGCTGAGGTAGTCTTTGATGATGATAGGGTAGAAGAAGTGTCTATCATGCGAAAGTATGTGGTAGATAACCTATTGAAAGTAAACGTAAACACAACAAAGGGTGTAGGGACAATTAAAGATATAAGACTTAAGGACGCTAATGGCAAAATCCTAATTAGTAAACCAAGGGAAAAGGTGAAAACTACGGGATATGCTATAGTGTCCTCTTTTTATATAAAAATTGTAGAAGAAGAAATAGATGACCCTATTAACATTTTTGAAATTAAGGAGGGATTAGATGGCTAATTTGTTTTCTTTGGCTGAGTACTATGACTTGATAGAACAGGGTTATGACCGCGATGAGGTTATAGAGTATTTTACCACACAAAGTATCAACCTTGTGGGCTGGTATGACCATATAGCTGAATTTGCAGATGTGAGGGCAGAAAAAGACCTTGGTAAGGATAAGGACGGTAATCCTATCTACCAACATATAAGATTTGACGGAACTGTCTTTCAGGACGGGACTCCAGTTAATGCTGAAAATCTGGGGCAAATGGAATGGAATGACCTCATCAATGCTTTTAAAATCCAACAGATGATGGATATAATAAGGGCTTTGCAAGTGCAAGTGGCTACCCTGATAGGACAAAACAACAACAACATGCCATATAACTCTTTTGTGGCCAGCGCTAAAAATATTGGTACTGAGATTGAGATAGTTGAAGGTTGGTATGATGAAGTTAATGGAAGGGGTGTTGTATAATGGCTACTTTATATAAATGGGCAAGATATAATACAAAAATAGTAAGCGAGCCTTATGATGTATTTGTAGGGTATGAGCCTAGTACACTTTTCCCAGGCACACACGCCCCGGTTTACAGGACCGAATATCGTGACAAGACTGTTAAAGGGACCTATGATAGAGACGTAACAAATGCAGATAAAAATGCCTATCCAGATGAGGGTTTACAAGGCAATTATTGGTATGAGTACATCGGTCTAGCCAACCGTGCACCATCAATCAGTGGGTCTAGCACTTATATAGGCAGTGTAAACTCTGACTTTAATATTACCTATACTGTATCTGATCCAGACAATGATGATGTAAAAGTCCAAATTATGGCGGATAATAAAGTAATTCAATATCCTATGTCTGTACCACTTAATAGGACACAAACTGTACCTATTAGGATAGCTGATTATGGGCTAGGGTCTCACACTATAACAGTAACTGCTACTGATAACTCCAATGCCTCTGCTACCCGTACTTATAACTTTAGTAAAACCAATCAAGCTCCTACTATATCTGGGTCTGATATGGATTTAGGAGGTAAGTATCAAGACTTTAGTGTCGATTATATCGTACAAGATGCAGATGGAGATAGTGTAAAAGTTGAGATAAATGTAGATGGATATACCAAGCAAAGCCCTACAACTACTACTCTAGGTGTACGTAAGTATTACACAGTACCTATAAAAGATATTGGTTTAGGTAGACACACGATTGAGATTATAGCTACTGATAGTGTGGGGGCAAAAACCACAAGACAATATACATTCCAAAAAGTTAATTCAGCGCCAGTGATTAGCGGCCAAGATGAAAATCTTGGGGCTAAAAACACTGGTTTTTCTTATACTTATACCATTGCTGATAACGAAGCTGATAGAGTAAATGTTTATGAAAAGCTTAATGGAAAGATTATTAGGGTTAAGGATAACATTACTCTAGGGGCAACCCAAACTATTACCATAAGCGATAGTCAAATCAAAGACTTTGATATCAATGGGGTCAATACTATTGAGATTGAGGCAACAGACGGGACTGCTACTACTTATCGTAGGGTTACCTTTGTACGTAACAATATGCCTCCTATCATTGCTGATAAGGATAGAGATTTGGGCAATGTGACTAATAGCTTTAGATACTCTTGGTCTGCTACAGATCCTGAAAAAGATAAGATGACTGCTACTATCTATCTTGATGATAAAATCTTAAAATCCCGTCATGTGATTGCTGAGGGAGCTAGTCAATCTATTAAAATTGACGGATTTGAGATGATAAAAATCCCTAGAGGCAAACACGAAATAAGAATAGTTGTAGAAGATGATAAGGGCTTTAGTTCTACCCGTAAAGCTACATTTACTAGGGTAGTTGATAGGCTTGTAATGAAACTGGTAGACCAAGGTACAGAAACGGATGAGCTAGCAAAACGTGTATTAGTATCCACTGCAGGAATTCATGTGGCAAAAGGTATGACTGTCAAATATGAGGTTTGTAACAATCGATTTGATACTAAACCTACATGGGAGGATGCAACGACTATGGTTTTAGCCAATAAGGCTTATGTATTCCAAAATAAGACAAAGACTGCAAGTCAAGCTGGTATAGATATTAAGGTTACTATTGAGAAAGGGACTGCTACTATGCAGTCATATATTAGTGCTATAGGAGGGTCTTTTGATTAAGATTAATAATCCAAAACCGTTAAAAGAAATTGAAGAACTGAGAGAAAAGGGGCTGTATAATGCTCCTTTTTCTGTGCTTGAAAGTGTGGATTTGTCTAAGCTTAAAACACAGGAATTTGATGATAGCGAGATCCAACAAAGGATTGATGATGTTGAGTTTATGCAAAGTGAGTTTATGGTTGATGCTTATGAGCAAATGAACGAAATAAAAACTAGTCAAGAACAGGCAGTTGTTGAAATCTACGAAACATTATTAGGAGGTATGTAATGGCTAGAGTAATAGCAGTTGCTTATAAAAACTGTATTATCAGAGGGATTAGAGTCATAGACCAAGTTAGGCCTGATGAACTAAAAAAAGAAGTGCAGGATTTACTAATTGCCGAAGGTAGGGAAGACCTGGCAGGGGTTGAAAAAGAAGAAGCAAAAGAAGAAACTCCAATAGATAAAAAAGAAGATGAGGCTCCTACTGATAGCACAGAAGAAAAAGAGGAGCCTATCAAAGATGATGAGACTAAAGAAGATAAAGAGGGTTAATCATGGCTACTGGAATTGTACAAGGTCGCTTCCAGTTTCAGGACGGGAGCAAAGAAGAGCTAGAAGCGTCTGATTTAATACTTTTAAAAGGTGAGCTAGCTCTAGAAACTGATGAAGAAGGGACTACCCGTATAAAAAGGGGTGATGGCAGGTCTAAGTATGTTGATTTACCTTATATCACTATTGGGGAAATCAAGGTAGCTGAGTTATCGGAAGAAGATAAAGCCTTGATTAGAGGGCCTAAGGGCGAAAAGGGAGACCCTTTTACTGTTGATGATTTTACTCCTAGTCAATGGCTTGACCTTAAAGGTGAGCCTGGAGATGTAGGGCCTCAAGGTGAGCCTGGAAAAGAGGGTCCTCCTGGTCCACAAGGTAAGCCTGGTAAAGATGGGTCTGATGCTACTATTACCGCTGGCAAAGGACTTACTAAAAGTGGGGATACTATATCTGTTGATGATACGGTGGCTTTTAAATCAGATTTAAAGGCTTATGCTAAGGCTACTGATATACCTAAAATGGTGTCTTTAACCCAAGCGGATTACGATAAGTTACCAGACAAAGACCCTAAAACTTTTTACTTTATCATTGGTGGTTAGGCTATGAGATTAGAGCATAAGGCAAAGGAAATTACTGCTATAAGAACGTTGGGTAACGATAAGCCTGTTATCCGTGTATACAAAAGACCTAAAGATTTAAAAAATACCTATATTACAAATTGGGAAATAACTTACTATAAGATAGAGATGGGAAAAGCTTATAGGATAACAATATCAGATAGAGATGATGGTAAATTTCTTCCCGAGGGATTAGCATTATATAAGATGGGAGATGCTGGAAGATATATCCCATTTAAAAAAATTGATAATAGTGATGATTGGTACGCAGATTTCGTAGCACAAGGTGAACGCATTGATTTAAACAAACCGAGCATCCAGAACAGATCTGGAGAGTTAAAAGAAAATCTGTCTTATGATATGAGTATATATGAATTACAAGCACAGTCCTTTAAAGTTTACCGTGGCAATGATTTAGTAATGGATAATTATATCGCTAAAAAAGATTTATCTGATAGCACTCTATCTACTGACAAAATGATAATGATAGATGACTTTAAAGTACCTTTGATAGCTGGCCAGTGGTATCAGGCAGTTTTAAGAGTTGATAATGATAGTGAGGTTTTAGCAGATGCTTTGCTGGATATTGGGGGCAAAGAAATAGAGTTTTATAGATTTGCATCGACTAATGAGTTGCACGCTACCTTTTTGTGCGATGATAGCCTAAAAGATGGGAGTATCAAGTTAAAAAGTAAGGCAAACACCTTGGTATTAAACGGGTCTTTAACTTTATACAAGGATATGAGGAGCCGTAGCGAGGGCAGTAATTAGTTAAGGAGGTGATGATGTTGTGTTAGACAAGATAGCAAAAATAGGAGCTGATCAAGGTTTTTTGATGACGTTTGCCATCGTAGTACTTTTTATACTCTGCTATATCATCCAAGTGGCGATGTCGGATTGGAAAGAGCAAAAGGCTTTAGAGCGTTCTGAAAAGCAGAAGGATAGAGAGATTGCTATAACTACTAATGAGCGATATGCACAAATTATTGAAAATCAATCTAAACAGATTGAAAGGTCTACAATTAGCATACAAGGCTATCAAAGTGAGCTAAGCAAGCATACGGAAAGGTCGGACTTATCTTTTAAGGAGATAGTTGGTAAGCTTGATGACCTTGATGATAAGGTAAAAATCATTGGTAGTCATAGTGAGGGTCTAGCTACCAAAGAGATGGTAGCAGATGTGAGTGAGGATATAAAATATATTAAAGACTCACTAAAAAAAGATTAGGGGCTAGTATAGGCTAGTCCTTTTTTATTTGGAGGTTTTTTATGACTGTTGATATTGACAAGGTACTAAAGTACGCGGATAGCAAACATAGATCAAAGCCTGGTAGCCCTAAGTATAGCATGGCAAGTCCTGCAAGATTAGGTCCTGACTATATGGACTGCTCTAGCTTTGTATATAATTCCCTTAAAGCTGGAGGATGGAAGTCTGATATTAACTATATTGGTAATACTGAGACTTTATATAAGGAGTCTAATTTAAAAGAGATTTACTCTTATGATGAGGTTAAACCTGGGGATATTTTCATACGTGGTATCCAAGGCTCATCAATTGGTGGTGCTGGACACACTGGTATTTTCTATAAGAAAGATGGGATTATCCACTGTAACTACTCTAATAATGGGGTTTCTTACAATGATATGTCCTGCTATCTAACTTACTTTATAGATCGTAAGCGTAGTAACAAAGAAAGATATTTTAGACCTATACCACAGGCTAGAAAGGCTAAGGCTAAAGCAAAAGCTAATGGCGGTTATGTAACTGAATTTGCTAAGGCTGTTATTGCTGGTAAATATGGTACTGGCCAAGCTAGGGTAGACCGTATATATAAGGCGGTGCAAGACGAGGTTAATAAGCTTGTAAAAGGCAAAAGGGGTCGTGGTGATTATGTGACTGCTATGGCTAAGGATGTGTTGGCTGGTAAATATGGAAATGGAAATGATCGTAAGCAAAGATTGTATAAAACTGTGCAGGCTGAGGTTAATAGGCTTGTTTAAAGGAGGATATGATGAGAGATAGTTTAGTGATTTTTGTAATGGTGTTGCTTGCTGGAGCGTGCTTATCTTTGGCTGTGCAAGGTATTCAAGAGGGTAAAGAAAAGGCAAAGTTGATAGAAAATCAGTTGGTTAAAGATGCTACTTTAAGATTGTTAATTTTAGCTGAGACTGTGGTTGGGAGTATTAACCAAACTGTGGTTGATCCGCTGAAAAATTCTAAGGAATTGAATTTTGATAAAGAGGCACAAAAGAAAGTATTAGCTGAAGCTAAGCAAGCTATTAAAAAGAATTTGGATGATGCTTCAATTGAAGTGCTAAACAAAGTCCACTGTAGTGGAGGCTGAGGTTAGAAAGCAAAAGATGATAGAAGCGTAGACTCTTAATGACTTCTATAGTCGTTGGGGGGGTATAATTGTATTGATAGATGTAACTGTATATTTTCTGAATTAACTCTAAAAATTGGGCTGGCCTTTGGGCTGGCCTCTTTTTTTGTGGTATAATTTAAGTGATGCATCGGAAAGCAAAAAAGTCCTTTTGTGAGTATAGAATGGACAGACCTATCTGTCAGGGCAAAAATTGGGGTGACCTTTATAGGTTGCCCCTTTTTTGTGCTTTTAAAGTATTTTTATAGGTATAAAAGTATGGCTTGCTATTATAAATTGCTTATATCGGCAAATATTGATTATTGGCTTGATTACAAAGGGTATGGGGTAAAAAAAGATGCTGATTACTCAACATCTTCATAAACACATTCATTTATATACATGAGTGGTGTATCTTCTACAAAAGCACCGTTAAGGCACCTCCCTGTACCAAACCACATGCCATCTTTAAATACATAACCATAATCATAGTCTTGTAATCTTTTTAAAAATTGTTGTTCACTTTTTAAATACCTTTGTCTTAATTCCTCCCCGCCATCTCTATGGTATGATATAGTTCCTTTGCCATAATCGACGTCTTCTATAATTGTGCTATCGTAAAATGTTTTATACTCTTTAGCAAATTTACTATTTTTAAATTCATTATTATATCTGTAATCACTGCCCCATCTTCTAACCGCTTCTGTTGGCTCCGGGTTTTGTCCAAGCATTGATATGTCTCCTAGGTCAATTAGTTTTTTTACTTTGTCTACATCTTTATAAAAGTGATAGAGCTTGTAACCTACATTTGTAAAATTGCCACTAAAGTGATTGTAAATTTTTGTGATTGTACCGTCTTCATTTTTTATTGCTATATATGCGTGTGTTGACATTTTTTATCTCCTTTATTATAACACATGTGTTATTTTCTATTTACATTATAACACCTGTGTTATAAATAGTCAAATAAATTTTATAAAATATTTTCAAAGAAAAAGTTGACACTATATAACACCTGTGTTATAATATAATTAACAAAGATAAAGATAAACATTTAAAGGAGATTTAAAAATGACAAAACAATTAGAAGTGCTAAGAAACAAAGAAAACCAAGAACTAGTAGTAGCTTATCAAGGTATAGACCTTGATGACTATGAATACTTAACAGTAGATGAGTTTATAGAAGAAGTAGAAAATGCTGATATGTGGAGCGATATAGATGATGAAGTCTATGCAAAAGCTTTAGACGAGTATGAGTTAAATTATGATAGCTATGACGATCCTGAAACTATGTGGAGTGACTTTTTAGGGGTTGTTAATAATGGCAAATAATAAAAAAACTACAGAGGCCCAAGTAAGGGCCTCTAGAGCTTACGAAGAAAGAAATCCAGAAAAGACAAAAATTACAAGATATAGAAGTACTGCAAGAACTTTTGTAAGGCACCATGCGACTAAAGATGATATTGATGAGTTGGTTGATATTTTTGAAAAGGAAAATCCTAATGGGATAAAAAAAGAGGATGATTAGTCCTCTTATAAATCTGTGGGCAACGTGTGGGCAACCTAACTGGGTACTCTGGGTTGTGCTTGGTGGGAGTAAGTCATTAAACAAACAGTTGTTGAAATCTCAATATCTTGATAATACCGGTTTCTTTTTTTTGTGCCAAATTTTTCTACTAATCTTTAACAATTTTAAACTATCTATGTTAAATTTTCCTAAAATAGGTTATAATTTATATTAATAGGAGGCAGTTTTGCAAAAATTTAAAAGAGTTGTATTAAAATTAAGTGGTGAAGCCCTTGCAGGAGCTAAGGGCTTTGGATTTGATGATGAAGTTATAGAAAACATTTGTGCATCTATCAAAAAAGTTCATATGCTAGATGTTGAGATAGCGATTGTTGTTGGTGGAGGTAATTTTTGGAGGGGTCGTTCTGGAGCTCAAATAGAAAGAGCTAGCTCAGATACTATTGGTATGCTTGGTACTGTTATGAATGGTATAAGAATCCAAGGTAGTCTTGAAGAGATGGGTATGGACACTAGACTTATGACAGCCATAGATATGAAAGAAGTTGCTGAACCGTATATCAGACGTAGGGCTATAAGACATTTAGAGAAAAATCGTATAGTAATTTTTTCTGCAGGAACTGGATTACCATATTTTTCAACAGATACTACAGCTAGCCTTCGTGCTTTAGAAATTGATGCAGATGTAATCCTTCTAGGAAAAACGGGTACTGATGGAATATATGACAAGGATCCAAATATTTTTGATAATGCAGTAAAATATGACAAATTAACTTATAAAGAAATATTACAACAAGAAATCAAAATCATGGATACCACTGCAACTAGCCTTGCTATGGATAATAGTATGCCACTGATTGCTTTTGGAATCGATGATCCAAGCAATATGGTAAAAATTTTCACAGAAGAAGAAGCAATCGGTACAATTGTAAAGGAGAAATTTTAAATGAATTATGAAGAAATTAAATCATCAGCTGATAAGGACATGAAACAAGCTGTTGAGTCATTTGAAGGTAGAATTGCAAATATAAAAGCTGGCCGTGCATCAGAAGCAGTTTTAGATGGAATAACATTTTCATATTTTGGAAATGAAACACCAATCAACCAAGCTGCAACAATTTCTATCCCAGAAGCTAGACTTTTAGTTATCAAGCCTTGGGATAAATCAAATGTTGGACCAATCGAAAAAGCAATTATTAAAGCAGATACTGGCATCAATCCACAAAATGATGGTGAAGTAATCAGACTACCATTCCCAGCTCTAACAGAAGAAAGACGTAAAGAATATACAAAAGAAGTAGGAAAATACGCAGAAGATGCAAAAATTTCTATAAGAAATAAAAGACGTGATGGAATGGATGAAGTCAAAAAAAGTGAAAAAGCTGGAGACATCACTGAAGATGATAAGTTTGCGCTTGAAGAAGAACTTCAAAACATTACAGATAAATATATCGAAGAAGTAGAACAATTAGCAGATAAGAAAAATAAAGAATTATTAACAGTGTAGTGTGGCTAATTTAGATTTAAATAAAATAAAAGAATTTTTAAATAAGGATATATCCTCTAGTACGATTGATAGTAGGATTATGTCCTTATTTTTAAAACAATTATCTTTGCTAATAGGATCAGGCATGCCTCTAGATACGAGTTTAAAGATAATTGAAGAACAGAAGTTGGATAAAAAATTAAGCAAGGCTCTCCAACAAATAAATCTTGACTTATCTAAGGGTTTATCAATTAATGATGCTTTTAGCCGTAACAAAAAATATTTTAATCCCATGTTAGTTGCCTTTATAAAAAGTGGAGATCAAAGTGGCCATATGGCAGAAGTATTGGATGAACTATCCACTTATATCAATGAAGAAAGCAAAAATATAATCAAACAAGCGCTTACATATCCGATTATGCTTTTATTAGTTATGCTTGTGATAATCATAATAGTAATAAATTTTGTTTTGCCAACTTTTGAAGGCATATTCGAGTCTTTTGGCAAAGATTTGCCAATATCTACAAAAATTTTGATGGGACTTTCAAGATTTTTTTCAAATTATGGAATATATATTTTCTTATTTCTTATTCTTATAATCATATGCATTATGATTTTAAGAAAAGATGATCAAATACGTTTAAAAATAGATAAGCTTAATTTCCTTAAACTACCATTTTTTAAATATAGAAGGTTGAGTTTGGAATATCAATTTACATCCTTACTTTATATATTAAAAGCGGGGGATGTAGGCATAATACCAAGCCTTGAGATTATTAAAGAATCTTTTAAAAATCAATACGTAAAAGAAATTTTTAATAAAATTATTCTTGACCTAAAGAAGGGTCATAGCCTAAGTGATAGTTTATCTAGCAAAGAAATATTTTCTCCACTTCTGATTTCAATGGTAAAGATTGGGGAAGACAGTGGACAGATGAAATCAGCATTAGAAAAATCAAGTGAGTATTTTGCGACAGATTATATTTATAAACTCCGTCATATTTCATCACTTGCAGAACCAGTAATGATAATTTTAATGAGTATAGTAGTTGCTTTTGTAGTGTTTGCCATAGCCCTACCAATATTTGAATCGGTAAATGGGGTTGGATTTTAGGAGAAAAGATGAAAAATAAAAAGAAAAAGGGATTTACTTTAATAGAGTTAGTTATTGTAATAGCAATTATAGGAATTTTGGCTGCAGTAGCTCTTCCAAGATACAATAATTCAAGACTTGCTGCTGCGGAAGCTGCTCATAAGAGCAATGTACAAATGTTAAAGTCTGCTGCTATGTTAAGAAGAAATGAAATGAGCAAAACAGATAAAGAAGTTAATTGGCCGAAAGACGGTGATCAAACTAACTATGTAGAAAAATGGCCTGAAATTCCTTCTGGTTTAAAGGACTCTAGTGGAAATGCTCCGGATGGATACACTGTCACAATTACACCTCAGTCCATTGTAGTTAGCCCAGAGGAAGATTATTTTAATAAAAAAGATTAATTGTGCTATATATTTTATTATTTTTCCTAGGAGCAATCTTTGGATCATTTGCAAATCTAGTTATAAATCGCACAATCAAAGGTGAAAGCATTATAAGCCCTCCCAGCCATTGTGAATCTTGTGGGCACAGATTGCAAGCTTGGGATTTGGTTCCGATATTTAGCTTTTTATTTTTAAAAGGCAAATGCAGGTATTGCGAGGATAAAATTTCATATGAAAATTTAATTGTAGAAATAATAGTCGGATTATTGGCTCTGATATTTATAAATACAGATGAATTAATCAAATCAACATTGCTTTTCTTTGCAATCCTACTTGCCCTGATAGTGGCAGTCATAGATTTTAAAAGTTTTGACATTTATATGAACCAAATTGCCATATTAACAATAATAGGCATAATATACCGTTATAATTTTTTAGGATATAATTTAGAATTCATACAAATTGCACTAATATTCACAATGATTTATGCAATTTTATACTTTACATCGCAAAAATCAATGGGAGATGGTGACATATACTTCTACTTAGCCTTATTTTTGTTTTTGCCCAATCATAAAATTATCTACTTTATACTATTGTCTATATGGTTAGGTGCTATTTCAGGTATATTTATAGCTATTAAAAATAAATCTACTAAAATACCAATCCCATTTTGTATTTACATATTTTTATCCTTCCTTATTTTAAATCTACCTGGGGTTTGATTTATGAAAAAACGTGGATTTACCTTAATAGAATTAATAGTGGTTTTGGCGATAATGTCTATAGTACTTGGGATTGGATTATTTAGATTTAACACTATAGACAAAATTAAGACTGAAATCGAAGTTCAAAATTTAATAAATGATCTGCAATATGCAAAAGCCAAGGCCCATACAACGGGCAATACTTCTATCATAGTTCTTAATAGAAATAACTACAGGATTGTATTGGGAGATAATTATAGAAAAACTCAAAATCTACGTTATATAGAGTTACAAAGAGATTATACATCTAAAGTACGTTTTTATTCTACAGGAAGTGTGGGAGGTTCAGACTATTTTTATATAAAATATAAATTTGATCCCTCAGATAAAAATATTTATAAACTTATAATTGCACCGGTAGGAGGAAGGTCTAGAATTGAAAAGCTTTAAAAAAGGTTTTACATTAATTGAAACGATAATCGCCTTGGGGATATTAGCCTTAATTGCTGCCTTTTTACTCCCATCTTTGCAAAGCCTTATCAAGTCTTCAAATGAATTAAAAAACGAACCACAAATTATTTTTGCACTAGAAGAAGCCATTGAGAATGAAAGAAATAATCCTTATCCAAACTATGACTCAAATACACAATTTGTAAACGGTTTTGAAATAATAGTTACAAGGTCAATTTATAACCAAGACTTAGATAAAATAAAAGTAGAACTTAAAAATTATGAACTTGAGCTTTTAGAGGTAAATAATGAGAAAAAAAGGATTTACTCTAATTGAATTACTTGCATCATTGGCTATTGCATCGTTATTAATAGTGACAGCCTACATAATTTTTGGACTTAGTATTAAATCTTCAAAAAACACTTACGCCAATGAATTGGACTATAAATCATCCTCTTTGGGGTTTACATATGTAGAAAATGTTATTAGAAGAGCCTACAAAATCGAATTAACAGATGATAATGGAGAGACTAACTACAAATTTTACCTTATAAACGTATCTGAAAATAAAGAATATATATCTACCTATAGATTTTTAACTGATGATAGCCAAACCACTAAGGAAAAAACTTTATATGCTGAAATCATAAATGTATCAAATAAAGGTGATTCGGATGACAGCAAGCTATATGTAAATTATCGAGCAAGCAAAGTTCCAATTGCTAAATGTGATGACCTTTATTTATATTATGATGCAGGAAATGAAACCGTAAAGATTATTATAAATAAGGACAATCCTAGGCTTAGATATGAAACTTTAATTAATGTAGGTAAAAGATTATGAAAAAGGGATTTGTATCTATATTGACCCTATTTGTACTTTTAGTTTTGTCACTTTCAATTACATTTGTTTATAGGCAAAATGAAAATACAAATGAGTACATAAGTGATTTGTATAATAAAAAACAAGCTATTTATTTAGCTGAGTCTGTAATGAATAGTTATTTAGTTGAAAATTATGACAAATTAGAAGATATTATCCTAAAAAATGATTTAATAACTGATAAAAAGAAAACTGATAATTATGAATTGAATGAGTCAGCAAACTTTTTATACAATGGAAAAAGTTATTACATAAAGATTTATCATAAATATTATGATGAGGATATGAAATTGCAGGATGTATACAAAGTAAGCCTTGAAAATGTTAGTGTAGGAGATAGTAAATCTGATTCAGCACTATGGTTTAAAGTGATTGAGGAAGATGATGATTTGGAAAATGATAAGAAAAGTATTAAAATGATTATTAGAAGTACTTATTAATTTTAAATTTTAAAAGCTATAGGTATAATGTATGTATAAAGAATATAAGGAGATAAAATGAAAATATTAGTAATAAATTGTGGAAGTTCATCACTTAAATACCAACTTTTTAACATGGAAAATGAAGAGGTAATGGTAAAAGGTCTTGTAGAAAGAATTGGAATTGAAGGAAGCCGCCTAGTTCAAAAAAATAATGGAGACGAATTCGTTATCGAAGAAGCTATGCAAAACCATACAGAAGCAGTTTCTCATGTATTTGATGCGTTAATTGATAGTGAAAATGGTGTAATCGAAAGCCTTGAAGAAATTGATGCTGTTGGACATAGATTCGTTCATGGTGGGGAAAAAATGACAAAATCTGCACTAATTACAGACGAAGTTAAAGATGCTATAAACGAAGCAGCTAAATTTGCTCCACTTCACAACCCAGCAAACTTAATGGGACTTAAAGCTTGTGAAGAATTACTACCAAATGTACCAAATGTTGCAGTATTTGATACAGCTTTCCACCAAACAATGCCTGCAAAAACATATCTATACGGTATTGACTACAAATACTATGAAGAAGATGCTATTAGAAAATATGGATTCCACGGAACAAGCCACAATTATATTACAAATAGAGCAGCTGATTTATTAGGAAAATCAGTTGAAGAAACAAACATTATTTCAGCTCACTTAGGAAATGGTTCATCAATAACAGCTGTTAAAGAAGGAAAATCATTTGATACTACAATGGGACTTACTCCACTTGAAGGTCTTGTAATGGGAACTAGATCTGGTGACCTAGATCCAGCAGTTGTAACATATATCGAAGAAAAAGATGGTATTTCAGCTAGTGAAATCAATAATATCCTAAATAAAGAATCAGGTGTACTTGGAGTATCAGGTGTAAGTTCTGACTTTAGAGACCTAGAAGATGCAGCAAAAGAAGGAAACGAAAGAGCTCAAGTTGCATTAGATATGTTCACAACAAGAACAAAAAGATATATAGCAGGATACATGGCAGAAATTGAAAAAGTTGATGCTATCGTATTTACAGGTGGTATTGGTGAAAACTCAATCGAAATGAGAGAAGACATCCTAAAAGGATTTGAACAATTTGGCATCAAAATTGACCAAGAAGCTAACAAAGTTCGTGGTGGTGAACATGTAATTTCTACAGAAGATTCTAAGGTAAAAGTTATGGTAATCGCTACAAACGAAGAGCTTATGATTGCAAGGGATACACAAGATTTAGTAAAATAAAAACCTTGACATATAGGATATCTCAATATATAATATAAAAGATTGCTAAAACTGATAAGAGGAGGTGTAACGATGGCAGTACCAAAAAGAAGAACATCAAAAACAAGAAAAAATAAAAGAAGAGCCTCAGCTTATACTTTGAACAGATCAAACTATGTTGAGTGTCCAAATTGCCACGAGCCAAAACTTCCACACAGAGTTTGCCCAAACTGTGGAGAATATAAAGGCGAAGCAATAATTGATGTAGAATAAGATAGTGTTTATGCACTATCTTTTTTTATACAAAAAATGAGGAAGATTATGAAAATATTAATTGATACTTACGGAGCAGATGCGGGTGCACAGCCAATCATAGATGGTACGATAAAGGCCCTTGAAAAACGTGATTTTACACCTGTTTTTATAGGAAATGATAGGGAAATAAAACTTTTAATTCACGATAGAATTAAAAATTACGAAATAATTCCTACAAATGAATTTGTTTCAAATGATGAGGACCCAGTAAGAGCCATCAGAAAGAAAAAAGATGCTTCCATAGTTTTAGCCTATGAAAAATCCAAAGAAGAAGGATATGATGGAGTGATTTCTGCAGGTTCTACTGGAGCCTTGCTTGCAGGAGGATTGTTTCTTGCTGGAAGAATTCCAGGTATAAAAAGAGCCTGCCTTGCAGCGAGCATCCCTTCAGTTAATGATGAGATTACTTTATTGATGGATACTGGTGCAAATATGGATTGCAAAGCAGAATTTCTTTATGAATTTGCCTTAATGGGTAAGGTTTATCTTGAAAATGTAATGAATATTACAAATCCTAAAATTGGTTTGTTAAATGTTGGAGTTGAAGAACATAAGGGGAATACTCTAACAAAAGAAACATACAATCTATTAAAAGAATCAAATATGAACTTTACCGGTAATATTGAAGCCCGAGATCTCCTAACTGGTAAAGTAAATGTAATTGTTGCAGATGGATTTGATGGAAATATTGCAATTAAAACAACTGAAGGAGTATTAAAAACTTTTGCATCAGAGCTTAAAAATATTATTTATTCATCTGCTAAAAATAAACTTGCAGGTGCAATTCTAAAAAATGATATTAAATCTTTAGCAAATAAATTTAGTCCAGATGAAGTTGGAGGAGCGCCACTTCTTGGGGTAAAATCTTATGTATATAAAGCCCATGGAAATACAAATGAAATAGCATTTTCAAATGCAATCCTAGGCTTAATTAATTATATAGAAATGAATGTTATAGAAAAAATCGAAGGAGAGTTAAATGGTAATTGATGAATTAATCAAACTAGCAAATGAAAATCTTGACATAGATTTTAATGATTTAGATATGAATACAAAATTATCTGATCTTGATATCGATTCTATTGATATGCTTGATTTTATAATGCTTATAGAAGAAAAATACGACATAGAATTTGAAGAAGATGAGCTAGATGAAATAGAAACTTTAGATGATATAGCAAGTCTTATAGAAAGTAAAATCTGATGATGTCGAAATTAAGACTCGAACAAATTAAAGAATTTGAAGATAAGATTGGCTACACATTCAACGACAAATCGTTGATAGATGTAGCCTTTACTCATTCATCCTATACAAATGAGGCAAAAACAAAGGCTAAAAGCAATGAACGTTTAGAGTTTTTGGGAGATAGCGTTTTGGATTTAGTGGTTAGTGAAGTCTTATTTAAAAATTACAATAACAAACCTGAAGGCTGGCTTACAAAAACAAGATCCCGACTTGTTTGTACAGACTCCTTTGCAAAAGCTAGCGAAAAATATGATTTAACTAGCTATTTAAATTTTGGAAAAGGTGAAAAACAGCATGGTGGAGGTCTAAAAAAACACGTAAAAGCAGATACTTTTGAAGCAGTTTGTGCCGCAATTTATTTAGATGCAGGTTTTGAATACTTGTATAATTTTTTGGTGGAAAATTATACTGAAGCAGCCAAGGAAATAATTGAAGATGACTCAATGTTTAATGACTACAAAACAAGACTTCAAGAGTACCACAATGCCCATGATAAAAAAATTCTAAAATATACATTGATTAATCAAGAAGGTCCTGAGCATGATAAAATATTTACTATGCAAGTAAAGGCTGGTAACAAAATTTTGGCAACTGGTATTGGTAAAAACAAGAAGAAAGCTGAGCAAGATGCAGCAAAAAATGCCTATGAAAGAATAAAAAATGACTAAAAAAGAATATATTATTCCAATTTTTATACCATTTTTAGGTTGCCCACATGATTGTGCCTTTTGTAATCAGATTAAAATTACAAATTATAAGGACAAAATGGATCCTAGTAAAGTTATAGGCGAGATTGAAAAAAATTTAGAATACTTTCCTGACAATGATAATATCAAAGAAATTGCCTTTTTTGGAGGCTCTTTTACAGGACTTGACAAAGATGTGATGGTTGGATACTTAGAAATTGCCAGAAAATATAAAGAGAAGGGAATTATTGATAGAATCAGACTTTCAACTAGACCTGATTATATAAATAATTCTATTCTTGATACTCTAAAAAAATACCAGGTTGATATTATTGAGCTAGGTATCCAATCACTTGACCAAAAAGTATTAGATGCCAACGAACGTGGTCATAGTGTAAAAGCAAGTTATGAAGCATCTAAAATGATAAAAGATTATGGATTTACCCTAGGCCATCAGATAATGCCTGGACTTTTTAATGATACTTTTGATAAAACCATAGATACAGTTATAAAATCCATAAAAATTGGGCCTGATATTGTAAGGATATATCCTACACTTGTAATTAAAGAAACAAAACTAGAAATGCTTTATAATGCTGGCATATATAAGCCACTTACAATTGAT
>JABUBK010000034.1_pt1 | contig 23482 bp, 20 predicted proteins | sample 7332671 | NCBI WGS metagenome assembly JABUBK01 (sample SAMN07256342, study PRJNA390944) | subsurface metagenome | isolation source: Methane hydrate marine sediment | place: Pacific Ocean: Eastern North Pacific, ODP site 1244 | collected 2002
GTTACTTGCAATAACAAAAGAGGAAATCATTTTTGCCCTTCTGCTTAATCATTTTGGTTATTCTTCTTCAGGCCGCTCACTTATAATAGCAGACCCTAATGAAGCCTGGGTATTAGCAATGGCCAGGGGAAAACACTGGATAGCACAAAGATGTCCAGATGGTGAAGTGGTATTGCTTCCAAATATTCATATAATAGGTGCTGAAGCCAATTTAAATGATACCCATAATGTTATTGCCTCACCTGGTCTTGTTGATTATGCAGTAAAAAGAGGCTGGTACGATCCCGCCAGTGGAAAACCATTTAATTTCAGAGAGTCATTCAACAGACCTCCAAGAAAAGGTAGCTTTATGGATAAATATGGTCCTGACCCTCGTCAATGGTATGCTCAACTTATGGTGACAGGCAAGTTAATAAATTTGCCGGTTAAAGAGCCGCTTCTCTTCTCAGTTAAGCCTGCTAACAAAATGACAGTAGATGATGTGGCTAAAATTCTAAGAAGCCATTTTGAGGGAACTGACTTCGACACTTCAAAGAGATATCAACTCTGTTCTCCACATAAAATGGAAACAATAACAAGGAATATTTGCAGTACTCGTACCCAAGAAGGTGCTGTGTACCAGTTAAGAAGCTGGCTGCCAAAAGAGATTGGTTGTCTTGTTTGGCGAATAACAGCTGCACCGTGTTCAGGTGTTCTTACACCCTGGTATCTTGGAATTACAGAAACTCCCACCGCTTACTTTAAATCAGGGAATATTGAAGAACAATTGAGTTTGTCTCATCACTTTAATTATCCTGCTGAATATTATGATTTTGACCCAGAGTTTGCTTTTGATATCTTTAATTCACTGGAGAATTTGGTAGAGGTCAATTATAAAGAAGCGATAAAAATAGTGCGAGCTGTTTGGAACCCTTTTGAGGAAACACAGTTCGCCATCCAACCCGCCATTGAGGAAGTTGCCCTTAAATTATTTGCTGAAGATAAAGCTCTGGCAAAACATTTTTTAACCGAATATTCGAATTTTAGAGCGCAACTAGCCTTAAATAATGCAAAAAAGCTGAACAATAAGTTGAAGACTTTGTTTTGGGCTAATTAATACGTTAGAAAGTAATAATAATCTCTTTTTGAATTTTTGACATTATATTTTATCCTGTGCTATAAGTTTATTGCCACTGTTTATCACATAATAGAAGTATATAACAATTCTCCTGGGAAAAAGGGCAGAGGCATAAGAATAGTACCTGAAAAACAACACTAAATTTTTCTTTTGTTATAGATGTTTTAGCAGGGAGAGGAGGTGATACCCGGCTAAGAAATTTTACATTTTTTATTAGAGTCCAAAAGGCAAGTACGGGAAGTCCGTGAAAAACGGGCACAGCCCCCGCTACTGTGATCGGGGACGAATCCCACCTTGTTCGCCTGAGGCGAATGATGAGCCACTGTCTTGAGTAATTGAGGCGGGAAGGCGTGGGAGGAGAAAGATCCGAGAGTCAGGAGACCGACTTGTCTTGGTTCCAAGCCCATCTTCGGGAGGAGGATGAGGTAATTTTTTTTGCCTTGTAAATGTATGGACGAAGATAGACAGATTTTTATTTGACTTTGTCTTAAAGTTACGTGATTAGAATGCGAAGGGCAAAAATGATTTCCTCTTTTGTTATTGCAAGTAACCAAAATTACAAGGAATGAAGCAATTAAATCTATAGAGAATGGTATATAAAAAATGAAAAAGAGTTTCATTTTTCCATTAATTTTTACAGCTATATTCCTGTCTAATGTCTGTAGTGAAGCCTTTTGTTATTTATTAAAAGCGATAGATAATTTAAGCAGTGAGATAGAATTTTTTCAGCCTCCACAGAGAATAGTCTCATTAGGGCCGTCTCTGACTGAAGAACTTTATCTTTTGGGAGTAAAAGATAAAATTATTGGAGTTACTGTATACTGCCAGAAACCTCCAGAGGCAAAATTCAAAGAAAAAGTGGGAACCGTTATAAAGGTTGATTTAGAAAAAATTGTAAGCCTTAAACCTGATTTGGTGTTGGTCACTTCCTTGATAAATCCTATTCAAGTAGAAAAATTGAAAAATTTGAGGATAAGAGTGGTTAATTTTCCTCCATCTAAAAATTTCTCACAAATATGTGAACAGTTCTTGGAGTTAGGGAAAATTGTTGACAGGAAGAAGAAGGCAGAAGAGATTGTTGATCAGGCGGAAAACAGAGTAGAGTCCATGAGGAAAGACATTAAAAATTTGCCTGAAACAAAAGTGTTTATTCAGGTAGGAGCAAGACCTTTATTTACAGCAATCAAGGATTCTTATGTTCATAATCTTATAGAGTTTGCAGGTGGAGTAAATATTGCTTCTGAAGCAAAAAGCGGTCTTTACAGTCGGGAAAAAGTACTTTCACAAAATCCTGATGTAATCATTATTGTGACCATGGGGATTGTTGGAGAAGAAGAAAAAAAAACATGGCAGAAATTTAAAACATTAAACGCGGTAAAAAATAACAGAATTTTTATAGTTGACTCTTATAAAATCTGCAGTCCTACTCCAGTGAATTTTGCTGAAGCTCTGCAGGAAATAATCAATATTCTTCATCCTTCAAAAAGGAAAAATGAATAAAAAAGTAATTCAGTGGATTATCTGGGGATTGGTTTTTTGTGGGATTCTTTTGGGTATAAGTATTTTCTCTTTGTGCATTGGTTCGAGTGGTATTCCTTTTAAAAAAATTATCTCTTTAATTATTGAGGGTAAAGGAACTACTGAATATAGTATTATTTTTGATCTTCGTCTGCCTCGTATTATCCTGGGTTTTGCTGTTGGCGGGGCATTAAGCCTGTCTGGCGTGGTTCTTCAAGGAATGTTCCGTAATCCTTTGGTCGAACCATATACCTTAGGTATTTCAGGAGGAGCAGCATTAGGCGTATGTTTAAACATTGTCTTAAAAATGAATCGAATAGGAGGAGTTCTATCTATCCCTGCGAGTGGATTTTTGGGTGCGATTGTTGTGATTTTAATTGTCTATTCTTTAAGCGCAAGAAAAGGTTTATTAAAAATTCAAGGACTTCTACTTACAGGAGTTATGATAAGTTTTATCTCCTCATCTTTGATTATGCTCATTATGGCTCTCTCTCGTACAGAAGATCTTCACAGTATAGTTTTCTGGGTAATGGGCTCTTTAGAGGAATCAAGCTGGCTTCTTATAAAAATAGCTCTATTAGTATCTATTTTCGGTCTGATTATTTCTTATCTTTTCTGTTTTGAGCTTAATGCTTTCTCTTTGGGAGAAGAAGAGGCGCAACATTTAGGTGTAAATATAGAAAAAACCAAGCGCTTGCTTTTTATCCTCACCTCTGTCCTTACGGGTTGTAGTGTTTCTGTAGCCGGTATTATTGGCTTTGTGGGATTGGTTGTTCCTCATTTTGTCCGAATGTTTGTTGGAGCAGACCACCGAGTTCTTTTAATCTGTTCTTTTCTTTCGGGAGCAACCTTTTTAATTTTCTGTGATACCTTAGCCAGAATAATCATTTCTCCCTTAGAGCTTCCAGTTGGTGTAATCACTGGCATACTGGGAGGAATCCTTTTTGTTTATGCTTTAACCAAAAGAGGGGTTGTATTATGAATAATACAATCCTTGAAGTAAAAGATCTTGTCTGTGGATACAGAACTTTTTTTCTTAAAGATATAAGTTTCAAAGTAAAAACCGGGGAATTTTTTGGAATAATCGGACCCAATGGCTCAGGAAAGACAACACTCCTGAGGGCAATAACCAGAGTACTTAAGCCCAAGAAGGAAGAAATATATTTTGAAGGAAAAAATATATGGCAGATGAGACTTAAAGAATTGTCCAAGAAAATAGCAGTAGTTTCTCAAAATCCTGGGATAAGCTTTATAACTGTTGAAGATTTTGTCCTTTTAGGAAGGATTCCTCATTATAAGAAATTTCAATTTTTAGAGACAAAGGAGGATCTGGAGATTGCCAAAAGGTGTATGGCTCTGACTGACATCCTCAAGATTCAAGACCAACCTGTGGGAGAGATAAGTGGTGGAGAAAGGCAGCTGGCCCTAATTGCCCGCGCTTTGTGTCAGGAACCAAAATTACTTCTCTTGGATGAGCCCACAACTCACCTGGATATAACCCATCAGACAAAAATTTTAGACCTTATAAAGAAGTTAAATAAAGAATTCGAGCTTACAGTAATTATGGTCCTGCACGACCTCAATTTGGCTAGTGAATACTGCAATCGGTTGCTTCTTATGAGTGAGGGGCGAGTGTATAAGATTGGAAGTCCCCAGGAAGTATTAACCTATCAGGTTATTGAAGAGGTCTATAAAACAGTTGTGGTTGTAGATAAAAGTCCCCTTTCTTCCAGGCCTTATATTTTTGTGGTGACTGAGGAGGAAAGACAAAGAAGGGGAGAAAAAAGAAAAATTTAGAGGAGGAATTGACTATGAAAAAAGTAATTCTAATTTTAACAGGAATATTAATTCTAATTCCATTTGTTCTGGCAGAGGAGAAAAAAGATAAAACTCTAAAGCACTATATTGTTGTAACGGCCACAAAAACAGAACAACCCCAGGCTGAAATAGGAAGTTCTACTACAGTAATTACTGCTGATGACTTAAAAAAGACAGGCAAGGAGAATGTCTTAGAAGCTTTACGGAGTGTTCCAGGGTTGGATGTGGCTCAAACCGGAGGAGTTGGAAAATTGTCCAATATTTTCATTAGAGGGAGTGGATCCGAGCACACGCTGGTCATGATTGATGGAGTTGAGATGAATGACCCCATGTCTCCAGGTCGATCCTTTGATTTCGCTCATCTAACTGTAGACAATATCGAACGGATTGAGGTCGTTCGAGGGCCCCAAAGCACATTATATGGCTCTGATGCCATGGGTGGAGTAATCCACATTATCACCAAAAAAGGCAAGGGAAAACCAAAACTCTTCATCTCAGTTGAGGGTGGAACTTACAACACCTTCAGGGAAGCTATAGGTCTTACAGGAGGAACCGAATGGCTTAATTATTCTCTGGGCATCTCCCGATTCGATACAACAGGGTTTTCCTCCAGTCATAAAAAATATGGAAACACTGAGAGAGATGGCTATGGAAATACCTCTCTTAGTATCAGGGTCGGGTTTACACCTGTGAAGAATCTCAATATTAACTCTGTTGTCAGATATACCAGTGCCCGAAATGATTTAGACCTGAATGGGGGAGAAGGCGGGGATGACCCAAACTACACCGACAATTCAAAACAGCTTTTTTTCAGAACTCAGGTCAATCTTCGACTCCTCAATGGCAAGTGGGAACAGAAAATAAGCTTTTCCCTTAGTAATCACAACCGAAATAACCAAAACGATAAAGACACCCAGCATCCATATGACTCAATGAAAAGTTTCTATAATGCCAGGATGCTAAAAATTGATTGGCAGCATAACTTCTATCTCCACAAGACCAATACCTTGACCATAGGCCTTGAGTACGAGGAAGAAAAAGGGGATTCGGAATATTCCTGGGAGAGTGCCTGGGGACCAGGCAGGACTGTTTTCCCAAAAAAGATGGCTTATACAACAGGATTTTATCTCCAGGATGGAATAAAACTCCTGGAGAGCTTTTTTATCACCTTGGGCATGCGGGTTGATAATCACAGTTGCTTTGGCAGCGTAACTACTTATCGAATTGCCCCTGCTTATTTCTTCAAGACCGGCACCAAGTTTAAAGCGACCTATGGAACCGGTTTTAAAGCAGCCTCCCTTTATCAGCTCTATGCCCCGGCAACAGCATGGTGTCCAATAGGCAATGAGAATCTTAAGCCAGAAAAGAGTAAAGGCTGGGATGTAGGAATAGAGCAATACCTTCTTGAGGACCGCCTGACGCTGGGCGCTACTTACTTTCGAAATGACTTCGAGGATTTAATCCAATTCGATTGGACGAGAGGGCATATCAATATTGCCAAGGTCGAAACCAAAGGTATGGAGATTTTTATCTCTGCCCTGCCTCTTGAGGATTTGGTAATACAGGGAAACTATACATACACAGATACAGAGGACAAGGAAATTGGAGAGAAACTCTTAAGGAGGCCAAAGCATAAAGGTAACTTGAGCTTAAACTATCGCTTCTCTAAAAAAGGTAATATTAATCTTGGCGTCATCTATGTAGGTGAAAGAGATGATTTGTATCCCTATCCTTACCGGGTTGAGGCAGAAGCTTATACCCTGATTAATCTGGCTGCTTTTTACGACATAACCGAAAACCTACAGCTTTTCTGCCGAATGGATAATCTTTTCGACAAGGATTATGAGGAAATCAAAGGCTGGGGAACTGCCAGAAGATCCTTCTATGGAGGACTTAAAGCAACTTTTTAATGGAATAAATTAAGAAGATTTTTGTATTACCCAAAGCGGCTAAACCCTGATTATTTCCTGTTTATACTTTCCCATCTCTTACTTGGATTATTCTGACATTTACCTTCACAGTTATAAAAAAAGACCTTATTTTCTCCTTGTTCACCTGCGCGAATCAAGCAATGTCAAACGGGTAAAAAGCATTTTGGACAAATTGGGTCAAGAGTTTGAACTGTTGCCGCTGGATATATTTCTAAAAATGGCAGGTAAACAACCGACTTTCCAGGAACGTTTTTTGAAAAATTAAATACCTAACGAATTATTTCTACTATTCGCTTTATGTAGTCTGGATTTGTGCCACAGCATCCTCCAATGAGGTTGGCTCCGTTATTTATCATCTGAGGAATATACCTGACATAATCTTCTATATCTTGAGAATAAGTCACCTGGCCGTCAGTGGAAAGTATAGGTTTTCCTGCATTTGCCTGGGCTATTAGGGGTAGGGTAGTGGTTTGTCTCATTATTTTAATCAAATCAACCATATCAGAGCTGTCAAGTGTACAATTTGTTCCTAAAACAGGAACATTCAGCCTTTCCAGTTCTTTAATACATTGGTAGACGCTGTTGCCCATTATTGTAAAAAAGCCTTTCTTAGTACGGTTAAAAGTCATGGTTACAAAAATTGGTAAATTTGATGATTTTTTTGCTCCCTTAAGAGCACATAAAGCTTCTTGTAAATCATATTGTGTTTCTATTAACAAAAAATCTACTTTTCCGTCTGTTAAGGCCTTTGCCTGTTCAGCATAGGCAGCTTCAAATTCTTCTTTTGTGAATTCTCCATTTGGTTTTAGAAATTTTCCTGTTGGTCCCATACTTCCACCTACAAATTTTCCTTCTGCTTTTATTTCTTTGGCTATTTTAGCTGCAGCAAAATTTAATTCATAAATTTTATCTTCTAATGCATGTGATGAAAGCATAATTTTATTTCCTCCAAAACTGTTTGTCAGGATAACATCAGCTCCAGCCTCGAAATAACTTTTATGTATTTTTTTTACTATTTTTTTATTTTCTATGTTCCATTTTTCAGGACATATTCCTTTATTTAATCCATGACTAATTAGCTCTGTTCCCATACCTCCATCGAGAATGACTACCTTATTTTTTATAATATCTAAAATTGATTTTTTCATTTTCTTTTTATATTAATTTTTTTCAAATATTAATTTTATCCAAATTTATTGTTAAAGTCTAAATTATTATTTTTCTTACTATAATTTATTTTTTTATATATTTTAATTTATTATTTTTTTACATATTACTACTATCCTATCGGTTTTCTAATATATATTATTATATTATTAATTTTTACCTATTTAATATTTTTTTATAATTTATTATATCATATTGATTTTTCTTTATTATTTTTATTATTTATACACATATTTTCTATTTAATTATTTTATTATCAATATGTTATATAATATTGTCGGCATGCCGACATTTTATTTGTTAAATATCTTTTTTTAAAATAGTCGTGGATTGTTTTATAACTTTTTTTTAAATTTATTTTTTATTAAATTTTTCTTGCATTTTTATTTCTTTTTTTATATTGTACCTATTAGATTGCATTAGTGGAGGAATGTTGATAATTGCAATTACTAACCAAAAAGGAGGGGTAGGGAAGACCACAACCGCTTTAAATGTATCATCTGCTTTTGCTCTCATGGGAAATAACACTCTCTTAATTGATACTGATCCTCAAGCACATTCAACAATCTCTATTGTTAAAGATCCATCAAAATATGATAAATGTCTTTATGATGCTTTGATCGACTTTAATAACGAAAAAATTGAAAATGTAATTGTAAAATCAACAATTCCAGGCTTGGATATTGCTATATCAAAAATTTCTATGGCAAAATTAGAACCTAATTTATTAGGGGATATAGATGGCCATTACAGGTTAAAAAATGCCATAGATAATATAAAAAAAAGATATAAATTTATTATCATAGATACGCCTCCAACCTTAGGCTTAATCACTCTTAACGCTTTAGTAGCATCTACTCACGTTATCATACCAATCCAGTCTTCTTATTTATGTTTAGAAGGTACAGACGACCTTTTAGAAACAATAGAAAAAGTAAAGAAAATTGCTAATCAAAATTTACAGATCATTGGAGTTTTAATAACCCTTCATGATAGAAGAACAAATATTTCAAAAGATGTTTTAAATAGAATAAGAGAAGTATTTGGGAAAAAAGTATTTAATACAATCATTACCAAAAGTGTTAAATTAGAAGAAAGTCCTGCTTATAAAGAATCTATATTCACCTATGCACCAAACACAACTGGTGCTATTCAATATAAAAAATTAGTAGAGGAGATAATTAAACGTGGATAAAACAAAAAGAACCGGCCTTCCTGAATCATTACAAATGCGTCATGATATCCATTTTGTTGATTTAATTTCATCACGCAGTACAGCTCCGATAATAAAAATGATTACTATAGATAAAATTGATCCAAATCCTCAACAAGCAAGAAGCGAATTAGGTGATTTGAATGAATTGATTGCATCTATTAAATCAAAAGGAATTTTAGAACCAATCCTTGTAAGACCTAAAAATAATAGATATGAGATCATTGCTGGAGAAAGACGTCTGATTGCATCAAAAAAAGCAGGTTTAATGGAAATTCCTTGCATAGAAATGGATGTTGAAGATAATGAAGCAATAGAATTAGCTTTAATTGAAAATTTACAAAGAAAAAATCTTAATGTTTTTGAAGAAGCAGATGGACTTAAATCATTAATGGATATATACAACTATACACATTTAAAAATTTCAGAAAAAATTGGAAAAGCAAGATCTACTATAACTGAAATAATTAATATTAGCAAAATACCTAAAGACATTAGAGAATTATGTATAAATAATGGAATAGATAAAAGAAGCACTCTTATTGAAATTGCAAAATTAAAAAATAAATCTGATATGGAAAATCTTATAAATGAAATAAAGTTTAGAGGATTAAAAAGAGAAGAAACAAGAGAGTTATCAAAAAAAATTAAGGGAAAAATAAAAAAAATTGAACATTTTATTTATAATTATTCTCCAAAAGACTCAAGTTTTAAACTAAGAATTGATTTCAAAAAACAAACAGTTAATAAATATGAAATTATAGAAATATTAGAAAATTTATTAAATAAATTAAAATCCGGATATTAATATAATTAATTTTTTATGTATTAATTGTGTTAAATAGTAAAATTAATATTAGTTGACATAATATATCTTATCCGACACAATATTTAGTTATATCATATCTCCTTTGTTATCAACAAGATATGAAATTCACACCCCTGTGGATTTCTCAATTGCACAAAAATTGTGCACTTGTGAAAAATATTAATAAATATAATTAATTGAAAAATATATTATCTTTTTGATTTAACCCAATAGTAAATATATTTTCATCTTTTTTAATTATCTTATATCCTATAAGATCAAATATTTGTGATTTTGATTTATGTGTCAACCCTCGCTTCGAAAAAGGATAAGAATCCTTAGATATCCTTTCTTAATTCGTGATTCCATAATCTCTCTGACAAACAAGTTCTTTAGGCGCCCGTTATCCCGCTCATGTAACTTCAAACTCCGTAACTCTAAAGCTCCGAGCTTCGTACTTTTACTACCAACGAAAAAAACGTTTTCTCTACGTACGATCCTTGACTTCCAACAGACTTCGTCCATCCGCGTGCTCGTCTATGCCATTCTCAAGGAATTAGCAATCTGATGTTAACTGTACTTTGACATCTTCATTGTCAAAACCTCCTCATGAGATTTTGCCAAAAAACTAACATTATGCGTAGACCATTTTTTAAAACCAGAGCTAATGAGAAATTGACTTTTATTCAAATTTAGTTAAATTGCGACGCCCTCAGGATATTCAAATAGGATAGTGTTATTTGATTTTTAAGTTAATATTTGAATAAATAAAGTCGTATTTACCTTTACTTTTTAAGATATTATCACGAATGATCATACCATTATTTGAGTAAATCTTATCAAGTGCATACCTGTTTAATTTCGTTGCTATTATGCTATCTACTATTTCTTTTTCACTAATTACACGAATGTTCGGCTCGACTTTTGCTTGTTTTATTAACTTTGTTAAGGCTTCATCCGAAATGTCGGTAGTAGGCATAATTCCATTTTTTACAATAAATAAATCAAATTTAGAACCAGGCTTATTGATAAGCACATAAATAAAAGAATTGGAATGCTTTGCTTGAAGATACTTGGCGATAGCGGCAGCAACTTTAAGTTTCCTAAGTTTTTTGTTAGTAGAAGTAAAATCTATTATTGCCTCAGAATTATTTTGAAGTTCGGTTTTTCTCTTGTCCCAATATGTCTTTGCACCCTTAATAACTTCCGTTTCGAAGCGTTTTTTATAGTCCTTATTAATATCAATTCCATATGATCGCCTTCCCATAATACTCGCTAATGCCAATGTGGTGCCCGAGCCGACAAATGGATCAAATATCACATCTCCTTTATCTGAAGCAATAGATATGATCTTCTCAGCTAGAGGAAATGGAATTGGGCATAAGTAATTTTGTTTGCCATTTCCCCACCCTCTGATTGGAGTTGTATACTGCCAAACGTTGCTTGGTGCTTTTCCTTGCGGATTATACCTTTCTGGATAAGACATCCACCACTTCTTCAAATCATTAATTTCTCTGACCCTATCAATGTTAAACTTAAATTTACTCCCTTTCGTGAAAAACAAGATGTATTCAAATTGATTTTTGAATTTCCCTTTTGAGTTCCATGGCAAATTCTTTCCCTTATCCCAGATAATTATGTCCTTAAGTTTCCATGTCTCTTTATTTTTATCCTTTAGTTTTCTATGGATATCAAATGGAAGCGGAGTTATCTCTCCTCTCTTCTTTACAGTATCTATAATAAGCCAGAAAGTTGCATTATTTTCAGCATGTTCATAGCAAAGTTGAAAAATATTAGCAACATCACTCAAATATCCATCATAATCACTTTGGCCAAATCCAATTTGTCCTTCTATACCATCATAATCCAATAAATCATAGTATGGTGGAGATGAAATAACTAGAGTTGGACTGGGTATTCTTCTGTGTTGAAATATTTTTTCTAAATCGCGTGAATTACCAATGTAGTATTTTGCTAATCCGTTCATATTATCCCTTCATAATACTGAGGATAATACTTGTAATATTCTGCATATTGTTTCAAGTCTTCAATTGATAGTTCGAATTCCATCTCGAGCTCATTTCTCACAAATTCTTTTGCATCGTCCAAAGATATTTGTTTTTTTTCAATCGTTTGCACAATTCGGTCAATACTTTTCTTTATTTGATCAATTCTTGAATCCAAATAGAACTTCTCCTTATAAGTTAGATTCGGGATTTTTATTGCAATAATCTGATCATCTGTTCTTACATAAGGATGAGCTAACTTTTTAACCACTTCATCAGTTTCACCCATTATGCCAGCTATAGTTAGCATTGTCGCATTGTCAGCATATTCGATTGCAAAGAATTTGTTGAATCTCAAATTACGAGAGGTGCATTTATCAGCAAAGTAGTTTAGACATATATCCTGATATAAATAGGAGAATTTGTTCTCAATCAAGAATTTATTGAATGGTTGATACTTTTGTGAGACGAATTCAGCAAAAGGCTCCATCACTTGTCTTCGTGTTTCAATACACTTTGGGCATGTAACATTTAGTGTGAAAATAACAATGTCATTTTTTCTGCACTTTCTGGAAAGTATTGCAAAATCACTTAATATATCTTTATTTAGAGCTGAATCATAATCCAACCACATAATGATGTTGGAGTCATACTCAAAATTCTCCAGAAAATCAGTAGAATGAACGTTCTGAAAGTCAATAAAATCATATGGTTTGTTAAACACAAACCTTTTAGGAGTTCGTTTATTGTCTAACGAAGTGTACTTCTTGAATTTGAGAAATTTATGAAATAGAATGTAATCATAGTAGTAAATTGATCCCATCCCTATATATCGAAAATCTTCAAAGCCAGGAACCACCTGCTGTAATTCCTGTAAAATTTCAATTGAAATCTTCCTTTCTATTTGTTTTTTTGGTCTAAGTAAATAGTTTATTTTTTCAAAACTTGGAATGTCTTGTTTTGCCATTATTCAATACCTTCAATTTCAATGTAATAATCAAATGTTTCACTCCCCACATCTTTATTGCTCGTAATTCCCATATGTTTCTTTACTTTTTCTACCAAAGGTTTAGGTTTTTTATAGTTGATAGTAGCTAATGAAGTGACTTCTTGTACTGGTGCAGTAAATTCTGTGTCTGTAACAAGTTCAGAGACAGATACATTAGAAGAGTCTAGTCTGTCTTCTTGGGCAGTTGATTGAATAACTTCATCAACAGCATCAGACTCTGATTTTTGTGTAGAGTATTTCTTTGAAAGGTATTTCGTTACTGGCTTTGCAGTTGAAATCATTTTGTCCAATACGTAGGCGTAAATAGGTAAACTTGTATTAAGTCCTGTTTTTGAAGTATTAAGCGGTAATTTAGCAGGATTATTAGAGCTAAGAAAGACAAAGCCAAAAAACTCGTGAAATATCTGGTGATACTTTGGAAATTTACCATCTTTCCCAGTCCATCCTGTTGCTTCTGACTGATCATCAACTAATATAAGCCTCTCATTACAGAATACATTCCATCCCCTTCGCCCTATTTCGTATTCTGTTCTTTTTTTTGTTCCTGGAGATATTCCACAAATTATGTCAATTTTCACATCATTATATTCTTCAATGTGTCTGGCTGGCTTAAAGTTCTCATCATAACCTAACTTCTAATGGGAACGGTTCTAATAATTTATCATTTAACTGAATTTCAATCCCTTTTGTGATGAATTTTGAATAGGTGATTTCAATTCTCTTTTTTAAATCATTAACGAACTTCTCCAAATCGAATATTTCTGAAATTCTAGGATAAAGAGAGTTTACTTTGATATTGGTATATGGAAGCTTGTCGTTTAAATTGGAATCTTCATACTCAAATTCCATTTCCCACTCTGTGCGTGTCTTCCAGGTATCTATGTCAAGATTCAGGATGCTGTGGCACTCTCCATTATCCGTCTCCAAATATATGTTCTTTCCCATCTTGAATAATGCTCTCTTCATACCAATGCCATATAAACCAAGCGTTGGTTTATCTCTTTTAACCTCTTCTACTCCAAACTTAAACACCTCATTTTTTAATGTCTCCAATGCAATACCACCACATGAATCGAATATTTCAAATCTCTGTTTGCTAATTTTTAATTTAATTTGGCGTTTGTCTGAATAGTCATTCCTTGTATAACTGTCAACTGAATTGTCTATTAAGTCTAATACACAATCCAGTGGATCAACATCCTGAGTTAAGATGCTAATAAATAGTGTCTTTGTTGGTTCGGCAATAATTTTTCCCTTTTGCATATTACACCTTTTTATAATTTCATTTTATGATACTATTGTACACAACAAGCGATAAACATAACTATTTTTATTTATTCTTTTAATTTTCTCCTATTATTCCTTATCTATTTTCAATTTCCATATAAATAACCTTAAACCTTGCAGCTAGCGTTATTTTAATGACAAGAATTTTCTTTGTATGATTCCCTCATATCACGCATGAACTCTTAATATTTCCACCTGTTGGCATTCTAGAATAAACATATCACATACAAAACAGCAAGGTCAATTTACTAGAAATAGAGATAACGTGGCGAAAAATACAAAACATTCCTCAATCAGGTAGACTACATTGACCTGCCCCCCATCAAAGTGCCACCTGTTGAGTTAGATTTTTGACCTCATAAGCCTCTGGGACCGGTGGTTTATACCCTAAGGAACTGTGAGGCCTATACCTGTTATATTCCCTTCGCCAGAGCTCAATGAGCACTTTGGCCTCCATAAGCGTATCAAAGATCTCACCATTCAGCAACTCGTCTCTGAACTTTCCGATAAACGACTCAACATAACCATTCTCCCAGGGACTCCCGGGTTCGATGTACAGGGTTTTGACTCCAAGATTCGCCAGCCATTTTCTTACAGCCTTGGCAGTGAACTCTGGCGCATTATCTGAGCGTATATGTTCCGGAGTTCCGCGGTTCAGGAACAGCTCATAGAGCTGATCCAAAACATCATGGTGTCTGATCCTCCGGGCTACATACATAGATAAACATTCTCTGGTGAACTCATCGATGATAACCAGGATGCGCAAAGCTCTACCATCAGTTGTCCTTATCATGGCCATATCATAGCTCCAGACATGGTTCCTTTTTGTGGGGCGCAGCCGGATACATGATCCATCCGTTAACCACAGTCGTCCTCTTTTCGGCTGTTTCGACGGCACCTTCAGTCCCTCTTGTCTCCAGATCCTTTCAACACGCTTATGATTGACACGCCAGCCTTCAAGCCGCAGCATGGCTGTGATACGACGATAGCCATAGCGTCCATATTGGCCTGGCCAAAGAAACAACTCGCTTCACTAATTGCTCCTCATCTTCAGGTGCCTTCCGTATATGGCGCTGGGTGGATCGGATCGAGGTTGACCTAAAACCTGACATGCTCTCCTCTGTGATACAGCCAACACCCTACAGACATGGTTCACTGCCCGGCTCTTTTTGGCCGGGCTTAGAAGTTTCCCCGGTTGGCTTCCTTCAAGATGGCATTATCCAAAGATAGATCTGCCACGAGCTTTTTCAGCCGGGTGTTCTCCAGCTCAAGTTCCTTTAATCGCTTGGCTTGATCCACACGCATTCCGCCGTAATCTTTACGCCAGCGATAATAAGTCTGTTCAGCTATACCAAGCTTGCGGGATACTTCGATGACTGTTGATCCCTTATTCAGCAGTACTTCCGCCTCACGAAGCATGCTGATGATCTGCTCCGATGAGTATCGTTTCCTAGCCATATCCTCCTCCTTTCGTCCAGTTAAATTATAACTCATTAACTGGATCGATTTGAGGGGGGCAGGTCAGAGGTATCCTTAACTCTCGATTTTATATAAGAAACAGTGAATATAAAAAATATTGAGTCCAAATATAATAAGCCTTTTTTGAATTATGGAAAAAGATGTGTTAGGATTGGATTGCAAATAAGTAAAATCAAAAATATTCTCTTTTATAAAGTTGATATGGGGAATATTGGATGAAGGAGGTAAGGACATGAAGAATGAGCCACAAACAAAAGCCAAGGAGAGCCAGCCAAAGGTCCGAAACCTGAGTAGAGAGGACAAGCGCTTGGCAAGGCGTTATACAGAGACGAAGCAACTGCGTTATGTCACCTCTCTGATACATGGCTTCGAAGGTTGGTGGCCAGTTTATTCGTCGTGCCGAAGCGAACTCAGCAAGGAAAAGATGCTTGAATACCTGTGGAGACACAGGGCTAAATTGCTGAAGAAGGAAATGGAGCGCAGCGAGGCCTCCGCGCAATTCATGAAGGCAAAGGGCAATCCCATACCTCCGTGTCCACCGCATCCCTTCATAGACATCCCAGAAGTGGAGCGTGCGTTTCCACGAGATGTTGCACGCCTCGCGGAGAAAACCACAGGGGTAGCGCACGCATCTTTCTTATACGAGTACTATTGGGATAAGCCCGATCGACCTGATGACACACTCTACAACATCATCTTTTCTCGGCCAGACACCATCGCCAATCTGCCAATCGCCGACGGTGCGAACATCTATTGTTTCTTCGCCACCCACGGTGGGTTTCCGATGAGCCTTTCGGACAGCGTCGCCCATCTGGGCGCTCTCCAGTTCGACTTCCCAGCAGTGAGTTTCGATGCATTGCTTCACTACTGCACCACGGTCGTAATTGGCATACCGACTGGTGCCACGGTGATAGACGACTGGGGATGGTTGGACGATAAGGATTGGGGCTTTCTCGACATCGACTTTGTGATTTGTGATCAACCGGAGGCGTCTGGCCCCCCTAATTTTTGGAGTTACAACTGGTACCAGGGTATATATGTCAATAAGACAACAAATAGTTACATCTGGACCAAGCTACCGATATACGGTCAATTCGAAGTCAAGAAGAACACCCAAAGCAGGGCATACATCGGAATATCGATTCAGATGATGGGGGCAGACTGCTACGTAAGCACCGGAGCATCAAACGATCCCCCGGACCATGGGTACTTCGACCTTCGTACGCCCGACTGGGCACCCACCGATTCCTTCTACGGTGTCTATTACGATTTTAGGCGCCAATAAATAGGCAGAAATCCCCTCAAGTTATTCTATCTAATAGAGTTATTCTGAATTATAGCAAAGATATTGAAAATAAACAACTTACAGATCATTCGGAATCATATCTCTTGTCGAAATGCAGCAAGGATGAAGCGTAGAGGTTAAAAGGAAAGGTTCAATCCGCCTTAATAACTCAAGTTTTAAAGGTATAACCCCGATGACGCCGATGACGATGATCCTTAATTGACATGCCGTTTATGGATCAAAACGCGTTGATCAGGTCTTCTAGCTTTCTGGGGGAGTCTTTGGCCTTTTAATTAAACTAGAAAGAAAACAATCGGCTGAAATGATATTTACATCATTATAACTCTATATAGTGAAAATCCACTTTTGTGTTTCAGCGACGGGATTTTTTACCATATGCCGATAATTCTTCTCGAATAATATGCCGAAGAGTTTCCTCTAGCGTTTCCCTTTTTGAATTTATGTATTCTCTTAAAGCAATATTGATAAGTGTCTGATAATTACCTCCACCGGCAGCATGTACCTGCTGCCGAAACCAGTCGAGGATATCGTCATCTATTCGGATAGTGATACGTGTTTTTCCTTTAGGAGTTTTAATTACTTGCCCTCTTTTACCTTTGCTAAAATCATATTCTTTTTTCATTGAATTATCCTTTATATTGCCTTATTTCTTTGGCTGTTGCTTTACTTGCAGATATGATACGAATCCGGGTTTCGCGCCAAGTATCTATAACCACGAGAATGCGTCCAAGAGTATCTATACCGATGGTTATGAAACGTTCTTCATCTGGACAGTCATCAGGTATGGTGATAGCCATTTCATCTTCTAATACAGCTACAGCTTCTGTAAAATCAACACCATGTTTTCTTAGATTCAAGGTAGCTTTTCGTGCATCCCATTCGAATTCCACTCAATAATAATATGCACAAATGTGCATACTGTCAAGGGAAAATTCTATCAAAATATGCTGTAATCCATATCTCCCCCACTTTAATCGCCAACTATTCGCCAGCTTAATTACCAAGCCTCAAGTTAGAATATGATAAATTGATCTTCCCCAAAGATCTAAGGACATCATACATAATTCAGAGTTAAGTATTGTGTCCCCAGAACTTATTTTCATAGCTCGATAAATGTTATTTATATAACACCTATTTTTTTACTTTGAGCATATTCTTAGGTAGTTACAGTGTTGACAAATTTGTTTGTTTTCTGAACAGAGGAACCGATCTTCACTTGCAATATTTGCTTGTGGATCATCAAGTTTATTTTGCATTTTTCCTATAGAGGACCATATATGCTTTTGGATATTATCTAAATCGAACTCACTAAAGTTATATTCATTCTGCTTACTGCTTGATAAATAGAATTCCATTAATTTCACATGTTCCGGTTTGATTTCCCATTTTTTTGTTGCGAACAAACCATAACAAGCAAGCTGTAGCTTATGTTTATCATTTTCTTTTTTTCCAGTCTTCCAATCATAGATAATAACCTCGTCACTATTACGATATGCAAAATCAAATACTGCGTAGATTTTTATATCTCTGTAAAAAAAGGAAGAAAATTGCTCTACTTCCAGCCATTGTTTAGATGATAACTGTAAAATATCCTTGTACACATTGGAATCAAAAAAAAGTTTAAGGCATTCAACAACATGATCAGCATTATTTTTCCATTCAGTGTTGGTTATTGGTAATTCATATTCATGCTCAAATAAAGCACAGGTTTTTGGATCTATTAAGTATCTCTTAGCTATTGAACTTTTAAATTCCTTCCTCATGACATTCAAAGTATCTTCTATTGATTCTTCATTATTTACATTAATGCCATCCTGTATTTTCTTTAATGTTTTCTCAATGCATTCATGTACTTTTTTTCCGGCCCACATCTGTCTGTTCTGAAGCTGTTTTAACATATAAACTGTTCTGGTTATATCATCAGCATCATCATTCCAACCTCCCCAAGAACCGTAATACTGATAGTAGTACATTCGTTGACATTTTTGGAAAGTGGCATCCCTAGAGACCGACCATGAGAATTCGTTTTTATATGTAGTCATAATCTTTACCCTGAAGATTTGGGTGACAAATGCCTCTTTTGCTTAACTAAAATTGTTAATTTACTTTGTAATGATATAGCTACCTTTTCTTTTTTACAAGAATAAAATAATTGCAAAAGCAATGCCTCTCCCCTACTCCGAACCTATAAAATTAAAGATTTGGCTTATCATAGTAGAATAGTTATTTCTCTCCAATCAATTTAAACCAGTAAATGAAGAGATCTTTCTCCAACTTTTGATAATTCTTGAATCTCCTTGAAATCATTTTCCAGAAATCAGCATTATGGTATTTGTGCTTTAAGTGAGCGATTTCGTGAAATACAATATATTCAATCAAATAGTCAGGAAGAAACCTCATCATAGTATTAAATGTCAGCTTCTTTTTAGGGCTTATACTGGCCCATTTTGTTTTGAGTGCACGGAAAATTACCCTATTGATCTTTACATTAAGTCTTTGAGAAATTTTGACAATGTATTGAAGGACAAGGCCTTGAAAATCTTTATCCTCTCTTTGAATAATTTTCTTTGTTTTCAAAGCTTCCCGGCACTTTTCAATAAGCTTAATTTTATAAGAAGCCAGATTGCAAGGGCTTGATAGCCTCCTGGTTGAATAAATAAATATTAGATTCTTTCTAAATTTTCAATATCGGCGAGGTCTTGCTTTCTTCCTAATGCCTGTTTATTCTTTATTAAGTCTTCTTTGGATATGAAATATACCTTAGTGTCTCCGTAGCGGCCGATGACTCGATTTTTCCAGGCGTTTTGGAACTCTACTATCCCCTTTATGGATGTCGCAATGTCAATCCTTAGAGGAGCAACTCCCAGCTGAATGATTTGGTCTGTTTTCAGGAAATCCTTCTCAGTTAAGCCGACATCAATAAAACCGAAATCTTTGATGGTCTTAATTATTTTTTCAGCATTTTCCTTTGATAATTCGATGAAAATATCAATATCCTTAGTAAAGCGCGGCTCCGCATAAAAGCTATAGGCAAATCCCCCAATTATCAGGTAGCGGACGTTATTCCTGTTTAATAATGCGATAAACTCTTTGAAATTTTTTTCGACTCTCATTTTTACATTTATAGTATATTTCTCTTAGATATTGAAGAGTATCGAGTTTTTCTTCTGGTGTTTTTGATTTCCAGTATTCGATGTCATTCTTTTTGGCTTCCTCATAAGTTAATTTTTTTATTGTCTTTTCCATACATATATTTTAACAAAGCTAGATGCTACAGACAATGAAGATTTCCTTTAGGTGTTATATCCCCTTTATTTAGACTTTGCCTGTTATTTATTCACAGACCTTTACTCATTGCATTCAAAAAATCTTTATTTGTTTTTGTTTTTGCTATTTTTTCTAATAATAATTCCATTGCTTCTACTTCATTTAACTGACTTAGAACTTTTCTAAGAATCCATATCCTGTTTAGTTCTTTTTCATCAATAAGAAGTTCTTCTTTTCTCGTTCCAGATCTTTTAATATCAATAGCAGGAAATACTCTTTTATCTACAAGCCTTCTATCTAAGTTTATTTCTAAATTACCTGTTCCTTTAAATTCTTCAAAAATTACCTCATCCATTCTGCTTCCTGTATCAACAAGTGCTGTAGCCAATATGGTTAAACTTCCGCCTTCTTCTACCTTTCTTGCTGAACCAAAAAACTTTTTTGGTTTATTCAACGCATTTGCATCAATTCCTCCAGATAACACTTTCCCTGAAGGAGGAATTATTGCATTATGAGCACGAGCTAATCTTGTTATGCTATCTAATAATATGGTTACATCTCTTCCCAATTCAACTAATCTTTTAGCTTTCTGTAATACAATATTTGCAACTTGCGCGTTTCTTATTGGCGGCTCATCAAAAGTGGAAGCAACAACTTCTGCATTAATACTTCTATGGAAATCTGTAACTTCTTCAGGCCTTTCTGCTATTAATAATACAATTAAAATTATTTCCGGATGATTTTTTTCAATTGATTTTGCTATTGTTTTTAAAAGAGTTGTCTTTCCTGCTCTTGGAGGAGAAACAATTAATCCTCTCTGTCCTTTTCCAATAGGAGTCATAAGGTCCATGATTCTTGCATTCAAATTCTTATTATTTCCATCTTCAAGTTTTATCTTTTCATGAGGATATAATGGAGTAAGATTATCAAATTGGATTTTTCTTCTCTTTTCAAAAACGACATCAGGATGAATAAAGTTAGTGGCCTCAATCTTTATAAGAGCAAAATATTTCTCTCCATCTTTAGGTGGACGAACAATTCCAGATATTGTATCTCCTGTTCTAAGCCTGAATTTTCTAATCTGTGATGGTGAGACATAGATATCATCTTGACTTGGCAAGTAACTGAATTCAGGAGCTCTTAGGAAACCAAAGCCATCATCAAGACACTCCAGGACTCCTTCAGAAAAAAGTAACCCGTTTTTTTTGGCTTGAGCCTCTAAAATTTTAAAGACGAGATTGTGTTTGTTTATATCTTCAACTTCATCATCAGAAATATTTACTGCACTAAATATTTTTAATAATTCTGGCATTTTTTTTTCTTCAAGTTCAACTAAATCATATTCTTTCATTTTTTACCTCTCTGTTATTTTATTTAATATTTTTTATGGGAAGAAAAAACCTCTAATTAATTTATTATCAGTTAGTTAGAGGTGGTTTTTCAGAGGAAATTGTAATTTTATCCTTCTGTTTTTTTATTTTCTGGGGTAATTCGTCTTTTAAGACAATTTTAAAGACTTCATCCATATTTTCAACAAGATTAACCGTCATATCTTCCTTTATGTTCTTTGGAATATCCTTCAAGTCAGGTTGATTATCCATAGGAAGAATAATTTCTCTTATCCCCTCTCTATGGGCAGCTAATAATTTTTCTTTTATGCCTCCAACAGGAAGCACCTTGCCTTTCAGAGTGATTTCACCGCTCAAGGCAATTTTTTTGTTAACAGGAATCTCTGTTAAAAGAGAAATGATAGAAGTTGCAATAGTTATTCCTGCCGAAGGTCCTTCTTTTGGTGTAGCACCTTCAGGAACATGAATATGAATGTCAAATTTCTTATGCAAATCCTTGGCAATGTTTAATTCAAAAATCTTTCCTCTAACATAGCTGAAAGCTGCTTGAGCCGATTCTCGCATGACTTCTCCAAGTTGACCTGTTAAAGTGAAATTTCCTCTTCCATAGACTTTAGTTGCCTCAATGGTTAAGAGCTCGCCACCAAATTCTGTCCAGGCCATACCGGTAGCCACACCAATCTCATCTATCTTATCTATCTCTGCGCGCCTAAACTTGGGTATTCCAAGGTATTTTTCTAAATTTTTGGGAGTTATATTCTCCTTGAAATTTTTTCCTTTAACAACAACTTTTTTTACAACTTTACGGCAGATAGAATTTATCTCCCTTTCTATATTTCTAACTCCAGCCTCCTTTGTGTACTCATGAATAAGTTTTATAAAAGCTTTGTTTTCAATCTTAAGATTATGATCTTTTAGACCATGAGCTTTCATCTGTTTGGGCAGGAGAAATCTTTTAGCAATCTGAAGTTTTTCTTCTTCTGTGTAGCCAGGGAGACGAATTATTTCCATCCTGTCCTGGAGAGGTCTGGGTACAGGTTCAAGCATGTTAGCAGTGACAATAAACATCACCTGAGAAAGGTCAAAGTCCGTATCTATGTAATGATCAAGAAAAGTATTATTTTGCTCGGGATCTAAAACTTCCATCAGGGCAGCGGCAGGATCACCTCTAAAGTCCATGCTCATCTTGTCTACTTCATCAAGTAAAAATACAGGATTTTTAGTTCCAGCTCTTTTGATCATCTGGATAATTCTTCCAGGATAGGCCCCTATATAAGTTCTCCTGTGACCTCTAACTTCTGCCTCATCTCTGACTCCACCAAGGGAAAGACGGACAAAATTCCTTCCCGTTGCTCGAGCAATAGAACGACCAAGTGAGCTCTTCCCTACTCCTGGAGGACCTACGAAACCTAAAATAACTCCTTTTGGACTTTTCACCAGCTGGCGAATGGAAAGGTATTCTAAAATTCTTTCTTTTACTTTTTCTAAGCCGTAATGATCGTCATTTAAAATTCTTTCAGATTTCTTCAGGTCTCTTTTCTCTCTTGATTTTTTATTCCAGGGTAAGGAAATAAGCCAGTCCAAATAATTTCGACAAACTGTTGCCTCAGCTGACATTGGTGGCATTGATTCTAACCTTTCTATTTCTTTAAAAGACTTTTCCTCTGCATCTTTTGGCATTTTAGCCTTGGCTATCTTCTCTTTTAGCTCTTCTATTTCATTGGGCTGCTCTTCTTTCCTGAAATTCAAACCTGAGGGAAAAATTTTTTGTCCTGAATCACTGAAGGGCAACCTACTCCGGCCTGGTTTCTTTCCATCTTTTCTCAATTTTGAATGTATCTTTAAGATTTCATTTTCAAGTACAAAATTGAGCCTCCGCAGCCTTTCCAAACTATTGACTGTTTCCAACAAGTTTTGTTTTTCCTCTAATGGTAAATAGAGGTGGGAAGATATAATATCAGCAATCCTATTAGGAGTATTATCCTTCAAAGCTGGAATAATTGAATCGAAACTAGCATTATGACTAAGTTTTAAATAATCCTCAAAAAGAATCAAAACTCTCTTTAAAAGATCTCTTATATCTGGACCGGTATATTCAACTTCCTTTAATTCCTTAACCAAAACTTGATAGAAAGGATAGCTACTCAAAAACTCAATAATTCGAGCTCTTCTCTTAGCTTCAACAATGATCTTAATATTTTTATCAT
>JABUBK010000035.1_pt1 | contig 22866 bp, 27 predicted proteins | sample 7332671 | NCBI WGS metagenome assembly JABUBK01 (sample SAMN07256342, study PRJNA390944) | subsurface metagenome | isolation source: Methane hydrate marine sediment | place: Pacific Ocean: Eastern North Pacific, ODP site 1244 | collected 2002
CGATACTTGCCAGTGGCAACAAGGCGATAACAACAAAGCTTATATTAAGATACATGGAAGTTCCAACACTGCCAAGCAAGTACAGTTAAACAATTCCAACTTTGCCGAGACATACATAGACGGAGACTTCAACACCGTTTGCCAGTATCAGCATGGCAATATTAACTTAGCTAATATCTACCTAATTGGTGATTTTAACGATACTTGCCAGTGGCAACAAGGCGATAACAACAAAGCTTATATTAAGATACATGGAAGTTCCAACACTGCCAAGCAAGTACAGTTAAACAATTCCAACTTTGCCGAGACATACATAGACGGAGACTTCAACACCGTTTGCCAGTATCAGGACGGTGGCGAGACCTCTACGATCATCATACACGGAAGTCATGTCTCTGTCTATAGATACTGAAATGGAAGCTATCTTAGCCCATAACAGACTCACTCCGCAGCAATAAATTCCAGGAGTAAAGTTCAAAAAAAACTCATCTTGTCTATACTTTGAGAAAACAAAGAGGCGGGTTATTAAAAAAGATCGGCTGTTTTGTTATTTTAGGAGTTTCAAAGTGTTAAGAAAGTTTAGTTTGATTTTTTTGGGACCGGTTATTTCTTTTCTCTTAGCTACTCAGGTTGGCTCAGCTAAATCTTTAGTGGTCACTCCTTCATCTTTAAGTTTCACTATTCCTCCAGAAGGAGTGGATACCTATTACCTTGAGCTATTTAATTTAGACTCGTCTTTTTTTTCGGTTAAATCTGATTTTGATTCTGGTTGGATGTTTCTTTTCCCTTCTGAGTTTAAAATCTCTCCAGGGGAAGCAAAAAGAATTTTGGCTGTCTTTTTCATTCCCGAAGGAGAGGATCCTCAACGGGAAGGAGAGATCGTCTTTAGAACTGGGGATAAAAATAAGCAAGCCAAAGTAAAGGTAACTATTTCAGCTCCAATGGCTAAAGAGGAGAAGGCTTATAAAGCCTGGATAGAGGTTGAATATAAGGATTCTTATCTGAAAATAAGAGCTTTTTGCTTTAATAACACTTCGAAGGATGAGACTTTGAGATATAAGTTAGAAGCAAAGAAAAGCGGAGAAAGTGGAACAGCAAATATTTCACAAGCAGGTTCTGTTCACATTCCAAGCCAAGAGAAAAGATGTTTATCTCAGTCAGTCTTGAGTATTTCTCCAAAAGATCATTATCAGATCACGTTGGAGGTTCATAAAGACGGAAAGCTGGTAGCAGAGGATTCTGTATTTTATCCTTGGGTTCTCGAGGTTCATAGACCGCCAGGAATTACATTTCTCTCCTCAGCAGTGAAGACTGCTTGGAGCTGTGAGGCCAAAACAAGTTTTACTTTGTCGTCTTCTGTATAAAAATGTGACATTGACTACTTTCCTCCAACCTAAAATCCTCTATTTTTTCGTCTAATTTCTTACCCTCAACAACTTTATTCTCCAGCAAATCATTGACAGGGAAAAAGAATGTTATATGCTAACACTTGTCTCACATCACCAAAATAACAGGAGGCCCGAATTCAAGTTAAATAACTAAACGCCCGTGTCAACCAAACCCACAGTCAGCACCCCAACTCCTTCAAAGGGCAGTCAAAGAAACTTCCCAACAGACCATCCCACAGCCCCAAAACTGCCTAAAACTCAAACTACACCACATTTAGTCCATTTTGTCAACCCAGTCAGTTAAGCGGGTCCCATTCTGTCAACTCACTCACTTAACCGAATCCCACTTTGCCAAGCTAGCTAACAGTTAGTGTTCATTAAATGAGCAAATTAGAAGGAGGCTTTAAGAATGGATAATAATAATGAAGTTGAGCTACGGGATTATATCGAGGTGCTCTTAAGGCGAAAGTGGATCATTACTTTGGTTTTTTTTGTTACCACTATAAGTGCCGGCGTGGGAGCTCTTTATTTGGTAAAGCCAGTTTATCAAGCTAGCGCTCTTCTCATGATTTCCAAACCAAGATATCAGGTAGAACTTGAGCCCAAGATTAAGACTCCCATTCCCCTTGAGATTTCTTTAGAAACTTATAAAAACCTCATTAAAAGCGCAGATTTGGAAGAGAGAGTTATCAAGAAACTGGGTTTGGACCAGCCTCCAGACGAGCTTACCATTGAGGTCCTGGATAAGATGGTCTCGCTTGAGGCTGTGCCCAAGACCGATCTCATAAAAATCAGTGTAAAGAGCAGTGTTCCCGGAAAGGCAAAAGAAATCGTTAATACCTGGATAGCCCTTTTTATCGAGGAAAACAAGGATCTCAACCTAAGGGAAACTAAGGAAGCACAGTCCTTCATCGAAAACCAGCTTAAAATTTCAGAACAAAGCCTGTTTCTCAGTGAAGAAGAGCTGTGTAAATTCAATGAAAAGAGCAGGATCGATTCTCTCAAAAAAGAAATTGAGGAAAAACTTACCAAGATGATGAGCTATGAGTTAGAACTGGCTGATGTAAGAACATCTCTAGAGAAAGGAGAGGCAAAAGCCAAAGAGATTTTTAGACAAATTCTTCAAGTGAAAACAAGAGATTATCAATCTAAACTAGCTGATCTTAGATTATCTATTTTGAGAGAAGAATCGAATTTTAAGCAATTAGAGAATGAATTAAAGGACCAACATAGAATCGTTAGTCTCTCTAAATCTGTTACGGAAGATCAATTTTTTAATCAATTATTACAAGAAATCACTGGACAGCAATCCTTAGCTCTTAGTAAATTACAGTTACAAAGCGAGCAGCTTAATCCCTTGTTTATAAGTTGGAGAGGGAAGTTAACAAATTCTACCTTATCAATTGAAAATATGACTACGGAGTGTAAAGAATTAACTAAGATAGATGCAAATCTCCAAAGTAAGATAAAAGAGGTAAGTTCTATATTAGATACTCAAGATATGGAAACCGGTAATTTGATTAAGACAATAGGAGCGACATTGTTTGAGATAAGTAAAATAGATGCCTCTAGCTTGGAAAGTTCTATTTGTCGAGATTTGAAACGACGACTGACAGATGAGATAATATCAATTCAGAGCCTAAACGCAGAAGAGCATCAGCTTACTAAGAACATTAATAGTTATCAGACCAGGATTGAAGAATTAAGAAAAGAACTTGTCACCCAAGAATTAACTAAATCTCGTCTTGAGAGAATACAGAATACTGCTAATTCTATCTATGATGTAGTTTCTCAAAAGGCTGCTGAAACAAAAATTGCGGTGGCTACTGAGACGGAAGTGGTAAAAATTGTCAGTTTGGCTCATGAGCCAAGAAATCCAGTCGGACCAGGCAAGAAAAGGATTGTCTTAATTGGGGGAGTTTTAGGCCTATTTATGGGGATATTCATAGCCTTTTTTGTAGACTACTGGAAAAGAACAGAAAAGAGAAAAGAGTCAACCCCGAGGGTGAAAGGGTAATCAAAAATGGTAAGTAAACCAGCGCTTATAACTATAGCAGCCATAGTCTCAAGCGGAGTTCTTGGTGGAGGAGTAGCTGTGTCATCAGTAATCCTGCATATAGTAATTGCAGCCACATTATTAATATTGCTATGCTTAACACTTCTAGCTCTAAGAAAAAGGCCAAAAAGTCAGGGCTAAAATTTTATCCCCGATAAAAGGACTGGTCAAGGCTCTTTACACCCTAACTATACATCCTTCGGACCCGCACCTTAGCTTTAATAAGGCAGGCTCCTTGGGCCACCCAGACCATGACCCTGCCGGAGCTAAGTCGGGTCTTTAATTTTACCCCGATTCTCGACCAAAACCCAATGTCGCAGGCGGCATTAAATTCTAAAGGTGAACAACTGCCCTACTATTCTATTTTTAAAATTCACCTTGCTCTCATCAAGTAATTTGTCCTCTTCTATATAAAAGTAAGACATTGACTTCCTTCCTCTAAACCCAAACCCCCATTTTATCAGCACTCCTATTTACAAAAAGACGACATTCTGTCATTTTTTTTATTCAATGTTGACAAATCTTATAAAAAGAGTAAATTAAAACAAAGAATAGTTTAAAATTTTCAACTTGAAGGGTGGATATCCGAAGCACTTCGGATATAAACAAGTTAGATGAAATCATAGACGAAATCTATGATAGGGTATTGGGCATTTGTATAAAGAGGTAGATAACATGAGCGAGGTGATCTGATATGGACAAAATCAAATTAGAAATACCTATTGCAGGCGTACCCGAAGAGGTAGAAATTGAGGAGATAGAGATAGATAAATTAGTTTTAGATGAAGAAAACCCACGAATAGGTTATTGGCGAGATAATATCATGAGAGCAACTGATGCCACCTCCCAAGGTGACCTCGAAATAGCATTAAAAAGTGGAAGTTATGAAGATTACAATCGCCTGAAAAGAAGTATTGAAACTAGTGAAGGAGCGATGGAGGAAATTTGGGTGTATCCGATTGAAGATGGGAAATACAAAATAATTGATGGGAATACTAGAGTGCTAATTTATAGAGATTTAAGAGACAAATACCCGCAAAAGGACTGCTATAAGAAGATAAGATGCAAAGTTTTACCACCAAATATAACCGAAAAGAGCATCAATTTCATCAGGTTAATCGCTCATTTGAGAGGTGTAAATGACTGGCAGACATATGAAAGGGCAAGAATGTTATATATCCTATGGTATCATAGAGGATACACGGAAGGAGAACTTCAAAGTACTACAAAGCTCTCCTTAAACGACATCAGAAAGTGGCGTGAGGCGTATAAAAATATGAATGAGCAGTTTTTACCGAACTATTCTCATAAACCCGATGCTCTATTGAAGTTTTCATATTTCGTGGAATTTGAGAACAGAAAAATTAAAGACGGCATGAAGGGATATAGTTTAACAATCAAAGATTTTTGTGACTGGGTAGGTAACGATGAGATCACCAGAGCTCAAGATGTGAGAGATTTAAGAAAAATGTTTGAGAATGATGATATAGCAAGAATTCTCAAAGAAGAAGGTTTTCAAGCAGCAAAATATGAATTAAGCATGAGCATCCCTGCATACGCCTCCAGGTTATTTGAACATATTGAAAAGTGTATAATTGGTCTCAAAAGAATGTCAAGAGAAGAGGAACAAAGCATACTTAGTGGGGAAGAACCTATGAAAAAAACAAAAATAACAGAACTCTATGAGGAATTATCCAAATTTGTGGAGATGATCAAAAAATATGAGACGTAGGGGATATTTATGCCAACAAAATTCCATCAGATGATCGTAGGGCTGATCGGAAGAAAAATGCGAGAGAAAGGATATGATATTGTGGCCTTTGACGGAAATGATTATTTATTCGATGGACAAAAATTAAACATCCCCCTACCAATAAAAAGACACGGACCAGATATTGTTGGTTTTAAATTTGAGACTAAAGAGATCTGCGTTGGTGAAGCGAAAACAAGCGAAGATTTATTCTCAAAAAGGACTAAAGAACAACTATTGGACTATTCTAATACTAAGGGTCTATCGACAGGCAAACACATAGAGATAATACTTGGAATTCCTAAATCAGCAGAAGGGAATTTGATAAGGTTGTTGAGGGAATTAAACTTGTTTAAAAAAGGGTTCATTTCTTACATCTGGCTACCAGAAGAGTTGGTTGATAATGGTTGAAAAAATTAAATTTGATTACTCCCCCAAAACACCTCCATTGCGTCATCAAATTGAAGCAATAGACTATATAAAGAAACATAATATAATACCCCTCTTTGATGAGCAAGGATTGGGGAAAAGTAAAATGGTTATCGATGCATTATGCTCAAACATTGAAAGCAAAGAGATTGACGGTGCATTAATTGTTTGTAAAAAGACGCTTCTATACACTTGGAAAAACGAAATTCTAAAGCATTCTCATTTATTCCCTGTAGTTTTGTCAGGATCTAAACGCCAAAGAGGGCGGTCGTTTTTGACCTATGGTCATTTTTATATCGTAAATTATGAGTCTCTCATTCAGGAATTAGAGTTAATTCGATTAGTATTGAAACATAAAAATTTTGCAATTGTTCTTGACGAGTCTCAAAAGATAAAAAATCCAGGCGCAAAAACTACAAAAGCAATACTTTCACTGAGAGAGATGAACAAAAAAAAGATAATAATTACTGGGACCCCAATAGCTAATAGACCAGAAGATATATGGTCACAATTTTATTTTCTGGATGGCGGTGAATTATTGGGCAATGACTTTTATGAGTTCAAAAAAAAGTATAACTTGAGATTAAAGGGAGAAACTTCCCTGAGAAAATATGAGAAAGACTTGTTGGATCTTCGTAAAAAAATCGATGAAGTCTCAATCCGAAGAACAAAGGATGTCTTAGAATTACCAGAGAAAATATATGTCGATGTTATGGTAGATCTTTCCCTTAACAACAAGAGATCTATGATACCGCAAAGAAGGAATTATATTACGAGATAAAAGATGAAGATGGCGAAAGTATCATAGAAGAAATTGAGAACTATTTGGTAAAATTGCTGAGATTGACGCAAATTGGTAGTAATCCAGCATTGGTTGTAGAGAACTACGATGAAACGCCATCAAAGTTTTTAAAATTAGACAAAATAATCAATGAAATTGTAGAAAATGGGGAAAAAGCCATAATATGGACAAGTTTTACGAAAAATGTTAGGACGTTAAGAAGACGATACAAAGAGTTAGGGGCATTGATGCTTTTTGGTGAGATTCCGATAGAAGAACGCAATAATGTGGTGGTAAAATTCATGACCATGTCAATACATAAAATTTTAATTGCAAATCCTGCTGCAGCTAAGGAAGGACTAACATTAACATCAGCTAATAATGCTATTTATCTTGATAGAAATTTCAAAATGGACGATTACTTACAATCTCAAGATAGGATACATAGGATCAGTCAGACAAAAAAATGCCATATAATCAAATTAATAGCTAGAAATACCATCGACGAATATACAGACGAGATATTAGAAAAAAAAGAACTGATAGCGAAATATGCATTAGGTGATTCTAATAATCTCAATATGAAAAAACCAGGTTTGTCTAAAGAAGACCTTTTAGAGATATTGGGGTGAAAGTATGGATGAGGAAAAATCAGATGAAATTGCGCTATCTATCCGTGGAAGAGAAATAAATTATGAATATCATATAATGGACACCGATGAGATACGATTTTATAGAAAAAATCCAAGGATTGCGACTATTTTAGCTGAACATACTGGTGAAATAACGGATGAATTTATAGATGGCAAACTTTGGGAAAGAAATGAGACTCATAAATTATATCGTCGAATTGAAAAGGATGGAGGGCTAATACACCCAATTCTTGTATATCGCAACGAGGTATTAGAAGGAAATACCCGACTATGTTGTTACAGACATTTATACAACACAACAAACGATGAGAGATGGAAATGTATAAAATGTCATATAATTCTAGATGAACTGACTCAAGATGAAATTTACAGATTATTATGCACTGAGCATATAGAAGGAAAAATCGAATGGGAAGCGTATGAAAAAGCCAATCTCTTTTGCAAAATGAGAGAAGAAGAAGGCATGACCTTGGAGCAAATTTCTGAGATTGTAAATGAATCAACAATGTCAATTCATAACAAAATAAAGGCACATAAGATGATGGTAGAGCACGATATCGTAGATAAGAGTAAATATAGTCATTTCGAGCAATTGGTTTCAAGTGGTCAGATAAGAGAAATTAAAAAGACTCAAGATAAAGATATTGAAGAAAAGGTTATAGAGCTAATAAAGGAAGAAAAAATAAAGAAAGCAACAGATATTAGAAAGGTAGGCGCCATTTACAAACATAAAAAAGCAAGAAAAAGACTATTTGGTCAAAAAGAAGAACTTGGTCAAGTATACATTGATTTAAAAGCCAAAGCCCCTATGACAGATTCTGGTTTTATGAGGAACCTAGAGGGATTGGTTAAAAGAGTGAGAAAATTGAGCAGAGAAGACAGAGAGGGATTAAAACAAAATAAAAGAGACCGTTCAAAAATAGAGCAATTGACCAAAGAGTTAATTAATTTGTGCAAAGAACTCGATATCAAAATTCATATCCCCCGAAAAATGAGAAAGGGATAATTATGATGAAAATCTTATTGGTTGAACCGGATTTTCCAATTCCAAAAAAGAGTAAGAATCATAAAAATTTCTTGCCCATAGGACTCCTGAAATTACATGACTACTATGAAAGCAGAGGTCATAGAACAAAATTAGTTCGTGGCAATAAAAATAAAAGAAAAATCGGAACTAGATTCAAGCCTGATCAAATTTTGGTCACGTCCTTATTTACCTATTGGTCAAAATATGTTTGGGAGACAGTTGCATATTATAGAAACAATTATCCAAACGCTAAAATTATTATCGGAGGGATATACGCTTCATTAATGGGTGATGATCAAGAATTTAAAAAGAAGCTTAGAAAATATAAAGCTAGTGTGCATTTTGGGGTGCATAAAGGTGCTGAGAAATACGCTAAGAATAATACTTTAAATTACTCTGTACTTAATAATCCTAGTACAATAGACTATCAAATAATTCATGCTTCTAGAGGTTGTATACGTCATTGTGATTTTTGTGGAACGTGGAAAATAGAACCAAAATTTGATGCAAAAAATAGTATTAAAGATGAAATAGAACACCGAAAGCTGGTTTTTTACGATAATAATCTACTGCCAAACCCACATATTGAAGATATTTTACACGAACTTATAGAATTAAAGAGGCGAAAACAAATCTTATGGTGCGAGTCCCAAAGTGGGTTTGACGGACGAAAACTACAAGAAACCCCTCATTTAGGAAGATTGATAAAGAAAGCAGGTTTTAGATATCCAAGAGTAGCTTGGGACTGGAGATATAGCGAATACTCGAAAATAAAAGAGCAGATCAATGTTCTAATCAACGGTGGTTACAACTCGAAAGATATATTTGTTTTTATGCTATATAATTGGGACATAACTTTCGAGGATATGGAAAAAAAGAGAATAGAGTGTTGGAAATGGCAAGTACAGATTGCAGATTGTAGATTTCGTCCTTTAGATCAAACTTTTGATAATTACAATCCAAGAAAATTTGGACAAACAAATGATGACTATTATATACATAAAAGAACAGGTTGGAACGATGCATTGGTTAAGCAATTTAGAAAAAATGTAAGAAAACAAAATATCTGCGTTAGACATAGTTTTCCGTTTTATTCAAAAGTTCTTGAAAAAATGAGATTACCAAAAGAGAAGATTATAGAAGTTATCAAAAACGTTGATCAGATAAAAACGAAAAAAGAGAAAAAGAAATATCTAGATGGAGAAAATGTCAGTTACTGGTTCCCGGATGAGATAACTTATCCAAAAAATATCGGAAGGAGATGAATGCCGAATGCCCAACATAATGGAGATTTCGTCTATGACTCTGCGGTCGCCTTCAGCGACCTTGTCCTCACTTCGTTCGGGTCATATAACAGACGCATATCTGAGGTTCGCTCGATAGGGCGAATTTGGGCGGAGCGTAAGCGTAACCAGATATGCGTCAGCCGTTAAGAGAAAAACTATGCCTTACCAGTACAAAAGAGAATCATTAAATGATGATGAGGTCGATAAACTAACCAATGCCTGTGAAACCTTTAGAGAGAAATTTGTCATCTGGACACTTTTAGATACCGGGTTAAGGCTTTCAGAGTTTGCCGACCTAACCATAGATAATATCCAGTGGCAGGAAAAAAGATTGGTTATTTATGGCAAAGGTGGTCCTTATGGCAAAAAGACAAAAAGAAGAATCATCCCAATGACAGAAAGAGTAAGAAGATTATTTGAGTACCACTTTGCTGAAAATAATGATACTGGAATGAGCAAGAGAACAGTTGATAGAGTAGTAAAGAAAGTAGCTGATAAAACTGGAATCTCAAAGCCTGTCTCTCCCCATGTTTTAAGGCACACCTTCTCAGTCAACTGCATTAAAAAGGGGATCTCCACTAGAGCCCTCCAAACCCTTTTAGGCCATGACAGATTGACGACTACGGAACTTTATTTAAATCTTTCCCCAGAGGATGCCATCAGGGAGTTTTTAAATAAGTGGTAAGTTCGGATATAACTTGTTAAGTCCAATCGAGGTTGGCGAGGTTTTAGAAAATTTCATATAGTTACAAATTTAACTCTATAATATGAAATTCAAATTGAAAATTGAACCATCTACTATTGATCTTTTTTATTCTGCTCATTGGAAAGTTATGAGTATGTTTTTTGACGATCCCACACAAGCCCATACAAATGAGCTAAAAGCAACTAAAGAACTAATTGATAAAACAGAAATTTTTAAGGGAGCAAAAGTATTAGATATCGGAAGTGGACCCGGAGGATTAGTAGCATATCTTGCAAAAAACTACCAGTGTCATGTTATTGGAATTGAGTTATCAAAAGTCATGTGTGATTCTGCACGCAAACTAATTGAATCACAAAACCTAACTAATTTAGTAGAAATTATCCATGGCGATGCTCAGAAAATAGAATTTGAAAAAGGTTTTAATTTTATACTAAGTATGGAAGTTTTTTCTCACTTTGATGACAAAGAGAAAGTTATTAGAAAGTGTTTTAATAGTCTCAAATCAAGGGGTATTTTCGCATTTACTGACTCTATTTTAAAAACTAAAGAAATAACAAAAGAAATTAAAGATATTTGTTCAGTGTGGGTATCTCCATATTTAGAAACTATTGATGGATATGCTCAGATATTAAAGAGTACCGGATTTTCTATAATCAAAAAAGAGGATATTACAAATGAAGCGATTCAATATTATAGAAATCGGAATAATAAATTAAAAGCGCTGAAAGAAAAAATAGTTAGTAAATATGGTGAAGATGCTTTTAATAATGCAAGCAAAGCTGTGAGCGGCTGGTTAAGTTTAATGGAAAAGAGATTGAGTGGCCATTGTAGAATTATATGTAAGAAAGCATAAATTAATTCTTTCCGAACCGACCTCGACTTCTCGCCTCTTACGACGCTCGACCGCTTCAAACATTCACGGTGGTTTACCAGCGATTACCAAGGAAATCAAAGTATTTCCCTAAATTCTTCACGATGCTCAGAACTTCGCATAAGTTATACAAAGGCGAAATATTTTGGTATAATACTCCTTGAGATCCTAATAAAATCGTATCCAAGGAGGCTGAAATTATGGCAAAAATACAAAAGCGAAATTTTAAGGACAGCATCAAGTATTTAAAAAAAGAGGAGTGGGATAAACTGAGGGTCAGCATTGACAACTACCGCGATAAGCTGATAATCACCTTGCTTTATTCAACCGGGATGAGGGTCGGGGAATTCACGAAGCTCAGGGTAGAGCATATAGACTTTTCCGAACGCTTTATCAGGATCCCCCCAGAGAATAGCAAAACTGGAGAAGGAAGGACTATTTTCGTTCCCCAAGAAGTGCTGAATGATATAAGAGCTTACCTGAAACTGGAAAAGACGAAAAAGGGTAGGATTTTTGACTTGACTACCAGGAGGATCCAACAGCTACTCAAGAAATACTCTTCCCGAGCAGGAGTGGCTTGCACTCCTCATACTCTCAGACACACGTATATTACCCATGCCTTGCTTAATAAAGTGCCGATAACCGCTGTGCAAAAGCAGGTGGGACATAAAAGGCTGACCACTACCCAGATCTATTCCGACCTTGCACCTGAGCAAGTCAGGCAGGCTTACGAGAAGGCAAATTCCTAGCAAGGAAAATAAAAGAAAAAAGCCAGTTGAGTATCAAAGGGTTAATAGAGATTGAGCTTTGAGGGAGCCAGTTGACATTTTTTTAAATTTTATTACAATAGTAATAGGTGATGAAAATGCAAGAAACAAAAACCAATAGAAATATAACCAGGACAATACGTATCCCCAAAGATTTAGACCAACAAATCCGACAGGTTAGCAAAGAAGAAAATTGCACGATAGGGACAGCTATAAAATTTCTAATTGAGCGAGCAAAAAATGATAACTTCAAGAAAAAGTTTGACCAAATGCAAGGGACGTTAGACGCTGTTGCTGACTACGTTAATAATCTTCAATATCAATGGACGGTATTTTTGGATTTAGCAGTGGGAAGGAAAGAGGCTAAAAAATTTGCAGACGTTGTAAAGGTATATCCCAGTAAACACCTTGCAAAGAAGACTAAAAAGGCGGTAAAGCTAAAATGAACCATTATCTTAAACAGGCAAAAAATTTCCTAGAGGCAGCCGAAAGAGAATTTAAAGAGGGGAAGGAAAAAAACGACCCTATAAAAATCAGAGATGCTGCCGAAAAAGCCTGGAATGCCACAGTTCACGCAACCAATGGTTTATTTTTCAAAAAGGGTGAGCCGATCCCCAAAAGCAACAGAGCCAGAAGAGAAGGGTTAGAAAAAGTAGCCCCTGAACTACGCCGTGAATTTGAGTCGAAGGCTCATAGCCTCCATGCAGAATGCTTTTATGATGGAGTATGTCCTCTGTATATTATAGAAAAAGACATAAAAAAAGTCGCAGATTACATAAAACTGATTGAGAAAAAATAAGAAAAAGGGGAAGCGGCTAACTTCCCCTTTTCAAAGGATTGCACTTGACTGACCCCTTGACTTAGCTCGGTAGATAGTCTCTGGCAACCCCCTAACGGAAGCTATTTTTTATGATAGCACCCGCTAATTATATTATAGAACAAGAAGCTATGAGTGTCAAGTCCTTTACACATGTTTAAATTCTCAAAATAGACATAACTAAATCGGGAACGTTCCTTAACATGCGGGGCCTGGTGCTCCCGGCCCCGTAGGGAGCACTAAATGAAAAACTACGACCTAAGCAAAGAGCAGACTGTTTTAGGAAGCCTCTTATCAGGGGACGCAAAAAAGGTAATCCCAAAGGTTGTTAAAATCTTTGGAAACCAGGGCAAGAACGTCTTTTATGGCAAAAACCATCCACAAATCTATCAAACCATCATTGACCTGCACAATCGGGGAGACCCGATTGAAATTCTCTCTGTTACTTCTTACCTAGAAAAAAAATTCAAAATAGAGGCCCTGAAAAGCTATCTTGTGGACCTTCTTGACCAAGACCTCGGGCCGACAGCCGCTCAATACCACGCCGTGGAATTAAAAAGACTAGCTCTCGCTAGAGAGACGCAAAAGTTGTTCTTGGGAGCGACTAAAACAATCAAGAACGATCCAGAAATAGAATTACTTACCTTTATTGACAAAGTGCAAGAAAAACTAACCAGTCTTAAGAAACAAAGTATTGAAGAAAAGAAAAGCATGACACTTCTGGAATCTTTGAATACCCCTACTATCGAAAATCCTAGTCCCATACGAGGGGGATTCCTAGTTCCAGGAAGATATACCATAGTTGCTGCTACAGATGGAGAAGGAAAAACTACTTGGTGCACACAATTAGCCCTTTGTGCAGTAACTGGCACTAGCTTTTTAGGTAGATTTCCTATTAAGAAACCTATTAAAGTTCTCTACTTTTGCGGGGAAAATTCAAGAGGAGATATAAACGAGAAGTTTAAAAAACAAATCTCACAGTTGCAGAGCTTGCTAGGTAGGGAAATAAAAGAGGATTTAAAGAATATCATACTAGTTGAGCCTTTGAAGATTGATTTTCTCTTGGATAGGAAACAAGACACACCTTTCTTAAATAGTTGGCTAGAAACATCCAGACCCGATATAGTAATATTTGATCCTTTAAACAATTTTGTCTCGGATGATGAGAGTTTGAGTGATGACCGGATAGCCCGAAAAACGTCTAAAACCCTGAATAAACTGGCTACAGAATTTAACTGCTTTCCTATTTTGACTACCCACTTTAAAAAGGAAAGCGAAGTAAAACCAGCTAATATTTTCGAGATGATGCACGGCTCGAAATATTGGACTAATCCTGCCGCCTGCCAGATTGCTAATGACCAGAGCTAATCAGCAAAAATACCCCACAGCGAAAAAGATGTATTTTAATTCAAAAGTAGTAACAGAAATCTCACCAATGCTGCTTTTGAGAGACAAAAATAGTTTGTGGTATGAGGAAGTATCTCTAAATGAAATCTCTAAAGCAAAACTTGTCCCTCAAGATGTAGTTGAGGTCTTAAAGAGAAAATGTGAAGGCAAAGCTGTCCCCTCAATATTTGACGAGATTGCTGCTAAAGAATTAGGTTGTTCACAAAGGCAGATTCGAGATTTGATAAAACTAGCAAAAGATAAGGGATTGATTGTCAAGGAAGCAGGTCTAATCAAGATTGCAGAGTTTAGAAAGAGAAAACAACAGGAATTAATACCCTCAAAAAGCAATAAATAACTTTACTAAGTCTTTATTTATAAGGATTTTAGAGTTTTTTTGTCTTTGGAAGTAAGTAGGAAGTAGAGGGAAGTAGACTACATTTTTTAGGAAGTAGAGGGAAGTAGATAAAAGACGCTCCTAGAGCCTAATTCCTCCTACTTCCAGCTACTTCCAAAGAAGTGTTTTTAAAAAGAATTAAGACAGTTTTAAGTTATATAGATTTGATAACAATATTTCCCTTTTAGGGAGGTTAAAGAGCTAGAATGAACCAAAAGCCTAAGCCAAAACCTAAGAAAAAAGAGCCTTGGAATAACTACGCCTGGCTGGCTAATCTTGCCCGGCGAGGGGAAAAGGTTCTCATTCATTTTAGGGAAGCCACGGATGACGTCTGTTATTTGGAGTGCCGGCTGATGAATGCAGACAACTGGACTATCCAGGTTAGCGATCTTAAAAACAGAGAAATGATAATTTTCAAACATGCAATTCGGGCTATTGAACGGATGAAGCAAAATAAGAAAGGAGGGTAACGATGGGAAACAGACTAATTATCTTAGTGATTGTTGCTCTGCTTTTTTTACCATCTTGGGTCCTAGCTCTTGATTCCCTCTATCCGGCTAAAATAGAAAAGGTAATTGACGGGGATACAATAATGGCAGACTTATCTCTTGGACTTGGTGTTATTCTTGACGACCAGTATATCAGACTCTACGGAATAAATGCTTGGGAGATTAAGGGAAAGGAAAGAGAAAGGGGGGTTTTAGCTAAAGAATATCTTGAAAGAAAGCTCCAAAAGGGCGAAGTAGAAATTGAGATAAAACCGGGATGGGGAAGGAATGGCAGAGGGAAATATGGAAGGTGGCTTGGCAGGGTGTATGTGAATGGAAAGGATATAAATGCTGAGTTGATAGAAAAGGATCACGCAAGGGAGTATGAGGAAAATTAAAGATAGTTACAAGGGGGTTAAAATGAAGGGCAAAAAACTATTAACTGCTTTTTATAAACGTAAAGCACGGTTTATAGATATTGCTCTCCTAAAGGCTAAGGTCAATTACATGATGTGTAATCCTGCTAGGTTTTTGGCGGTTAATTTGTTTTATGACTCAACCGGGGCACATGGAAGAGCAGCAAAACTTCCTGAGGATGTTGATACGAAAGGTAAAATTTTAGTAATGGTCCTAGATAATAGAGGAATATGGTCTGATAAGTCTGGTATACCTTTGGCGGTGCCTTTACTCGATGACTTTAAGACGGAATTGGAGACTATACATTCGTTCATAGCTATGTGGACTACGGATATGGATACTGATGTTGTAGCTGGGTTTTATACCCAACAAGAAAATCTCCTGGGCTATTTCTATCAAGGGGAATATCACCTGTGGGAAAAATAAGAAGCGAAAGCAAGACCAGTTGCAGCAAAGAGCTAAACATCCGGTCTTTTTACTTTCCCTGGCACAGAAAATCTGGTATCTTGGTATGGGGCTAGCTAGACAATGCGAAAAATAGCCATCCTCAACTTCAAGGGCGGGACTGGCAAGACCACCACGGCAATTGACCTTTCTCAGGCTTTGGTCCTTGGGCATCAAAGCGCTTTGGTAATAAAATTATGATTCTCAAGAGATTACGGGTTTCCCCAAAATACGTAATTTGACTTCTAATTAATATGTGCTATCATTTGAGAGGACTTTTGTTAAGAGGGATAAAATGATAGAATCTATAAACTCTGAATATATAAAACCACTACGAGAAAAACTTAATTGGTCTCAAGAGCGGTTAGCAAGAAACCTTTCGGTTTCTGTTAACACAATCCGAAGGTGGGAAAAAGGACTTAATGAACCTTCATCTCTCGCAAAAAAAGCACTGCTAGATCTTTTAAAGCGCACGAAAATTAAGCCAGAGGATACAAACTCAGGAAGCTAATGAAATGTAGAAAAATCTCTATAGCCAACCACAAGGGCGGCGTGGGTAAAACAGTTACCTCTATTAACCTTAGTGCTTGTCTAGCAAAAAGGGATAGAAAGGTTCTTCTGATTGACCTGGATCCCCAGGCGAACGCAACCATCGGTCTAGATTTTGAACCAGAAGAGCTTCCCTATACCATTTTTGATTGTATGGGCGCCTCTTCTCAAATACCTATAGATAAAGTAATGTTCAATTCTTCTTTGAAAAATTTATGGCTTGCTCCTTCCAGTATAAAGTTCGCCGGTTTTGAATATGAGCTTGCCAAACAGCATGGCCGGGAAGGAATCTTGACCCAGATTATTGCTGAGGTCATTAGTAAATTTGATTATATAATTTTTGACTGCCCTCCTTCTCTGGGGCTTCTTACAATAAATGGCTTGAGAGCCAGTAACGAGGTGATAATTCCCTTGCAATCTCATTTCTTCTCCCTTCGTGCAATTGAACAATTTATGGAGACGGTCGACCTTATAAGAAAGAATCTTAACCATGCATTAAAAGTTCACATTCTTTTCACCATGGTAGAGGTGAGAACAAAATTAAGTCAGGAAGTGATTGGTGAAATTAAACGCCATTTTGGGAGATCTGTTTTTAAAACAATCATCCGCAAGAATGTTTCGTTATCCGAAGCCACATCCTACGGAATACCGATTATTAACTACAATCCTTACTCAACCGGAGCAAAAGGATATATCTCTTTAGCGAAAGAGGTAATAAAAGGTGAGTAACAAACCCAAGAGGTTAGGCAAGGGCTTAAAAAGAGATTATAGAAAGGACTTGTTGGAAGAGAACACCCAGAAATCAAAACCGTCAGATATCCAGACGTCCAAGAGTCTAGAAATCAGAAAATCCAGAAGGCCAACTACCATATATCTAACCAAAGAACAATTTCGGGCTGTAAAAGAAATTCAGTTGCAATTACTAGATACTGACTTAAAAATTGAGAATTCCGAGATCGCTGGTTTAGGTATAGAAATTCTTAAAGAAATATTAAAGAATCAGAACGTCCAGGGATCCGAGAGTCTGGAGACCCTAAGGTCCAGATGTCTAGATGTCTTAAGGAGACGTGGAAATGCTTAGGTATCCAGATGTTTGGATTTCTAGATTTCTGAAGGTCTAAAGCCTTATGAAGTTACCATTTGATTTTGACGGATTCGAGAGTCCTCACTATACGATGGTTCCCGATGAAATTTTCGACAAACTCTTACCTTGCCTCAACCCTTCAGAGCTTAAAGTGTTATTATATCTCGTCCGTCGAACTTTCGGTTTCAAAAAAGACAAAGACAGCATCTCCTTAACTCAAATTTCCAATGGAATAAGAACAAGAACTGGGAAAGTTATAGATACTGGCACCGGCCTCAGTAGACCCGCCATAATTAAAGCATTAAAAGTCCTAGAAGAGAATAATATAATTCTAGCCCACCGAAGCAGGAACTATAAAGGAGAAAAACAAACCAATATTTATTCTTTAAACGTTATCCACAGGGTAGTTAAAAAATTTAACTACGGTAGTAAAGAATATTTACCTAGGGTAGTTAAAAAATTTAACCTACAAGAAACAGTAATACAAGAAACAAATAACGTTAACGTTAGCTACCAATCTCCTAAAAAGGCGCAATACCAAGTTGACGGTTTAGTACTCGAAATGGAAGAGGTTCTTCAGGACAAGCATAGCAACAAGTTTTACAAGAAAATTGCCCAACGATGCCCACCCCAAATGATCTACACTGCACTAAGCCAGATTCAAGATATGAATAACCGGAGGCAGATTAAAAAAAGCAAAGCAGCATTATTCACGGGCCTCATCAAAAAAATGGCGCAAGAGGCACACCTAGAACTCAACTTAAAAGCAAAATAGATACGCAAATAACAAGTATCCCTTTCCCGTATGCGATTAAATAAGGTTATCGAGAAGCTGATCAATGACAACCTATGAGGTTTTAGCGGTAAGACTCTTTAACGCTAAAACTTTAAGGAAATGGCCCTGACGGAGTATCTAAAAAATAAGTGAAAGGAGGGCGAAAGATAAAAATGACCAACTTAACTGATGAAGAAAAAAAGGAGTTTTTAGGAGAACATTTGTATTATGAAGTTAAGATGTTACATTTCGCTGCCACTAAACTAACCGAATTTACTCGGACAGATATATGGAACACGAATATGGCGTTAGAAAGTTTTCTTTTCCATGGGAGGAATTTAAGGGAATTTTTTTACTGTGGCGATAAGCGACGTCAGACAGATGCACGGGCATACGAGTTTGTTGAAGACAGAAGGGAGTGGGAAAAAGCAAGGCTACCTGAAACTGATAGGATTGAGAAGGTAAGGAGACGTGCAAATACGGAATTGGCACACCTTACTTACAAAAGATATAGTGGAACTCCTCCAGAAAAGGGGTGGTGCTATGATGAGATTCGAAGAGATCTGCTGAAAGTAGTAAAGATTTTTTTAGATCATTTACCTGAAAAATATATGGGTGAAAATTTACGAGAGATTAAACGGATCTATCTGGATACGTCAACCTCTAAGCGAAGTGGTCTCTCTACGCCGGTAGGTACTACGACAACGGTATCTACGGCCACACGTCTCGAAGGTAACAGCGATTATTCAAGGTATCCCGATCGAGGAGGTCCTGAGGGAGTATTTAAAAAATAAGTGAGGGAGGGTAGAGATGAATGTTTCAGAGGTTTTGTTGAATAACGTTGCTTCTTTAGCACTCATTCCCGTTGTTATAATCATTGTGCTTAGATTAAAAAACGTACAAGTGAATTCTCTGAAGCAGCAAAATGACGCTCTTAGAGAGCAAAATAATGTTCTTAAAGAGCAGGTAAGACTGCTAGGAATTTTTAGGATTAGTGGGGTTGAAAAAGACTTTAAGGCTTTGAGAAAGTTTTATGAAAGAAAAGAGAAGGAAGCCGACAGGGCTAAGAAGGAGCTGGATAAGCTAACTAAAAAATTAGAAGAGGTAAAATCGTTGAGTGGGGCAGAGGCGAAGGCGTTAGTTGAGCTTTTCAAAAGGGCGTTGACTATTATGGATGTTGTTCCTGGTATGGATGTTGTTCCTGGTGTTGTTCTTGGAACCCATGCTATTATGACGAAAGGTTATATTTCTACACATCTTTATGGGATGAAAGGCCCAATCGGTGATTTATGGAGAGAGTATCTAAAAAATAAGTGAAGGAGGAGAGCAATGCAGGAGTTTAAGAAAGATGAAAGGATCCGACATAAGATTACTAAGAAGAAATGGGTAATCTTGGAGCCTGTGGTTGAGAAAGGTAAACTTCACAGTTATCGGTGTAGAAATGAGCAGTATGAAACGCAAATACTTAAGCCGGAAGAAATCGAAATGATACCAAAACCAGAGCTGAAATTAGAGGGCACATGGAAAGAGTTGCTACTTTCTTTACGGCTAATCAACGCAAATATAGGAGAGATAGCAGCGGTGCGCCATGACGAAAGCAGAGATTTGGATAAATTGCTTGCCGAGTTGCAGAAATTAACTATGGTTCTTCATCATTTATTTGATAAGATAGAAAAACACTTATAGCCGAAGTTCCGATAATAAGTGATTATGTTATCCTTGTCCTTCTCTCAAATCCTCACCAGACAAGGCCTTTCAAAATAACCTATTTGTCTTTACGTTAAAGACAATTTTACCCCTTCCTGAAATGCCCATTAATGGCAATGAATTTTTTTCAGGTGGTGGGGATTCCCCACTTTTCTGAGAGGATCCCGCAGGCAAAATGAGGAGCAAACCCAATCGAGTTTTTAGACGGATAATGTCGCATTATCAAAACCAAGTCAAAATGAGGAGCAAACCTTGAAAATCTCTCTATCTCAAAACTGGCTTGATAAAATTCTCTTGATAGAGCGACTTTGATTTTGCCTAGGTCATATAGGTTGGCTAAGAGCCTCAAAGTGGCTGTATGGGCTTCTATGGAGGCATTTTTTTCTGAAAAGGGGCTAAAATTTGACTTTTGGCCCTTTTTAGCTAATTTGAACAAAAATAAAAAAGGAGAAGGAGATGAACAAAGCACAATTGATAAAAGAGGTGGCAAATAAGGTGGAGATTAGCAAAAAGGAAATCGGGAATATAATAGACGCCGCAGTTAAAACTATTACAAGTACACTTTCTAAGGGTGAGAGGGTTACTTTAGTTGACTTTGGCACTTTTCACGTGATGAAGAGGAAAGGAAGGAAAGGAAGGAATCCTCGAACAGGCGAAAGACTACAGATCCCAGCAAGGAAAGCACCCAAATTTAGACCAGGGAAGGCTTTAAGGGAAGCGGTAAGGTAAAATAGCAAGGTATGAATCATTGGCTCACTCTCCAAAGTTCCTTGTATGAGGCTCTTATGAGCCTATTTTGAAAGATAGTTAATATAAGGATGATTAATTACGAGAAAAGCGGTTAAAGAAATCCTGAGAATCTTGAGAGTACTGTGCAACTTGATTATCCTGAGGAATCTCAGATTGAAGTTGTTCTTCTGAAGAAGGCGCTTCGTAGATAATGTTGTCCACTTTATTGATGGGGATTTTTTCTTCATTCTGGTCCACTTGGACTATTAAGTTTTCTTTTTCCTCACCGATAAGCCAGTAGGTATGGCCTCCATGTTCTGGCTTTAAGTGAACTGTTATCCGCGTTGTGTTATAAGGTAATTTCCATGTTTGCCCATCTGTTGATTGGAAAACGAGCCAGTCGCCCTCCTCTCTTAAAAAGCTAACTGGGATTAAACCTTCTGGTGTCTGAATATAACGTGGGGGTTTCCTGTTTTTAAGAAGTGAATATACTGAATATGCCGCTACGCCTGTTATTCCCAGTCCTAGAGCCCACTTTCCCCATGTTGGCATCTTCTCTTTTTCTCCTTCTTTTTGAGAGCCGGAAAAAGAAAAATTCTGCGTTCTCTCTGTTTTAGTTTTATACTTAATTCCCGTAAGCAGGGTCAGGGCTTGGCAACAAGCATCACGCCAGTTAATGGAGGAAAAGATATCAGCACATTTTAGAAGATTAAAAGCATCCAACGCATAGACCTGCCCGTTTTTCCCTCTGAGGTGCTCATCCTCCTTTTTAATGAATTCTATTTCCAGGAGATCTTCGGTAATATCTCGAGCCTGTTTTTCCCTTTTTTGGTAATCAAAGGAATCGCCCAATTCTTTCATTTCCTGAAGATAGCTCACCAATTCTTCAGTTTTAAGCTGCTTTTTCTTTTTCAGGGTAGCTTCTTTTTGGTCGATTATTTCTTTTAGTTCATGCTTCCCGCTAGCGGGCAAAGGAGATTCCTCTATTATCTTCCTGATGGGAGGAATCTCGCTTGTTTTTTTAGCATTGGATATCAATTCCCGAATCCAACCCCAGAGTTTTTCATATGCTTCAATTCGCTGCTTTGCCTCTCTTAGGAGCTTAATGTATTTGTCGTTCAACCAATTATTGGCCTCCTTTAAATTTTCTAATGTATCCCAATCTCTCTCTTGGATATTTGTATATATTTTGCTAACTTCCTCAACTGCACCTTCGCATGCTTCAGGAGAAGGGACTTCATATCCTTCCTCAACAAGAACCTGGTTAATCTTTTCCCAGCCCGGGTTTAGAAATTTTTTAAGCTCTTCTATCTCTGCGGTCCATTTTTCCAACCTACTTAGCTCATTTTTATATTCCTCTCGGAACTTTATAACTTCCTTTACTGTTTGTAAATCTCTTTTATATACGATTTTCTTTTCTTTGCCACCTTCTACTTTCGCAGTCATGGCTATCGATTTTTCTTTACCAAAACCCTCAACCCATTCTGGTCTCAGCCAGCCCACTGTATGATACGGCAGGCTAACTTTATAAAGAACGTACCGAACAGCCTCTGAAGGAGTGAATTCGTATCCAGTGAAACCTCGGGCAATGTTGAGCAACCCGTCAATATCAATGTAGTCCCGGCCTTCTTTAGTGAATAGCCTCTCAGAGTAGTCAATGAGCTCTTTACGATATTCTGTGCAGCTTGATGTAGGTTTTTCCATCTTAAAAGGACCAAACTTCTTTGCCGCGTCTAGGGCTTCCTCACCAGTTTCCTTAAGATCTGGCAAATCAATTACATCCAGGTCACAAGGGACAAGACGTCGAATTAACCGTCCATCAAATTTTGTTTTGTCAAAGATGGTTGCTCCTTTTTTGGGGTTTAGATTAACAAGGCTAACTGGGCCAATCGTTTGAGTTTGATTCTCCAGAGGTATTTTTATCGACCCCGTTAGAAAGGGTTCAGCAGCTTTTTGGGCTCCGCTATCTGCTTTGTGATAATCATCCAAACAGAGAAAAGGCGCTCCCAATATCTCTCTTTTGTAGATTATGGTTCCTCCTCCAGTTTTTCTCACCCATAAGGAATGACCCCCTTCTATAGAGAGGTTAATTATATAAGGGATAATGTCCTTTCCGACTGCCATGTGAGCACAGAATTTTCCACCGTTGGTTTTCCAGGCAAAGATACCCCCAGAGTTGGCGAAAGTCAGGTGATGGTCATTGGTTACTGGCCACTTTCTATCACAAACCTCAGCCCAGCAGAGCTCGACCATAGCCTGATGTGTGGGGGTGGGCACCTTCTGCAAAGGGGGATAAAGAGGTAAAAAAGAATTTATGGCTTTATCTGAGAGTTGCAAAAGTTTTTGAATAGCAGCAAGG
>JABUBK010000036.1_pt1 | contig 22814 bp, 20 predicted proteins | sample 7332671 | NCBI WGS metagenome assembly JABUBK01 (sample SAMN07256342, study PRJNA390944) | subsurface metagenome | isolation source: Methane hydrate marine sediment | place: Pacific Ocean: Eastern North Pacific, ODP site 1244 | collected 2002
ATGCTCAAGGTCTTAGACTGATAACTAATTCTGTCTCCTACTTATTTTTTGCTTTTCTTACTTCAAGTTTGAGGTTGAGACACCGCCTCGAAACTCAACTAAAACCTCTTTTCTTTTGTTAAAAGATTTTGCACTGCTAAGGTATTCATCGTGTTCCTCTTTTTGGCTTTCGCCTTATTTTTGGAGTCCACAATGCCTTAGCCCTTGATCAAATTGTTCGATTTTATGATTCTTTTTTAGAATCTTTTTACAGTGGTAGTTGTACTTATTTAAATAGTTTGCACTGAATTGGTGCTGAAGGCTAAATAGTTGAAAACTAAAGCTTGTCGACGAGGTTGACGGTGAGGTGGGATATGCTATTATTTTCTTGGGATTAGTAATACGTGAGAGTTTTTATGAAAAATTTGTACAAATTGGCCTTTGCGGCCCACTTCATTCGTCTAATATGGTCACGAATCATAAAGCCTCATGATTTGCATTTTCTGTATAAATTTTTCGACTTTTCAAAATATAGATAAAAGTCTTAAGAATAAAGAACTTTGCCGTTTGAGCCTACTTTAATTTTAGAAAGTTCGCTTAACATCTGAAATGCCAATGCAAGACAAAGATTTAGATAGACAAAAATTCTGATGAATAGGAATGATTTAAAAGAACTTGCGCTCATCAGATTTAGAGAGGCACGGGTGTTATTGAAAAATGCAAATCATGAGGGAGCTTATTATCTTTGCGGCTATGTGGTTGAGTGCGGGCTGAAGGCCTGTATTGCAAAGCGAACAAGACGCTATGATTTCCCAGATAAAAATACCGTTAGGGAAAGCTACACGCATAATCTTACACAGCTAATTAAAATAGCTGGTCTTGGACTGGCTTTGGATAATGAGATGAGAAGGGATCCAGACTTTGAGGTTAATTGGAGTACTGTTAAAGATTGGTTGGAGGCAAGTCGCTATGAGAAACATAGCAAGAAAGAAGCTCAAAATCTCTATTTTGCTGTCGCAAATAGGAAACACGGAGTTTTGCGATGGATAAAACAGTATTGGTAGAAAAATACATACAAGAGGGGAAAAGGCTGATAGAAGCTCTCGACAAGGCAGGCTTTCAAGTAGAAGCTGCAATGTGGTTTTACTTGACAGATTCTGACGAATGGCGGCTTTTAATTGCTTCTCCGTTTGTAGAAAAAAATGGTCCAAAGAAGGCCTACAGTTTTATCCAATCAGTACTGGCACAGTTATCACCATCTTCGGAAATCTCTCTAAAAGACATCTCAGTTCTAAGTCCAAAGCATCACCTAATTAGTCTCCTAAGAATAGCAATCCGCACAGGACCTGGCATATCGGGTATTAGATTTACTCGAAACGTCATAAACAGCACACTAATAGAGGATGCCTACATTTACCGTATACTATGAACTCATAATAATTGCATTTCGCACAGCAGCGGATAAAAGGGAAATCAGAGTATTTGCGATGCTTCGCACTTTGCAGACACTCAAACCTTACGCCGGAGGAATTATTCAAACTTCTCTGAATTGACCACGAGTACTCTCTCCCTTTTATCTAGTTTCTCCTTTCTCAATCTTTCTGTTATCTGAGCCCCTATTTGTCTATTTACAGGTACTGAGAAAATAAAATCAAATCCTACATCTAAACATTTTTTAATATTCTCTATAGCGTTAGAATTACCAGTCTCAATCTCAATAGCAATTTTCTCTTTACCCTTTTCAGCAACGAGATCTGCCCTTTTTTCATTACCAGCCTTTTTCGAGACTCACTTTGTAGCCCAATCTCAGAAGTATATCACGCGGGTTTTTTGCGTTGGGGCGGCGTCTGTTTCTTTCCAGAAGCTGTAAGCGAAGTTCTGAGATGAAGTGGATGACTGAGATGCATCTTTTCGGCTTACATCTGGCAAATTAAGTTTTCATTTATAAGAAGTAGTGTTAAGAGATTTCCCTATGAGGCACACATTTTCATCATAGACTGCTAATAATTTGTAAAATGAAGGAATTATGGTATAATTTTGTTTATTCAGAAAAACCTCTTGCTTCTAGTTCACGCTCAAGCAGTTGCATAGAGTCACGAATCATAAACCTCTATGATTGTGTTTTCTTCATAAAGTTTTTAGCTTTTCAAAATATAAAAGCTTTATAAACAAAGAATTCGGTTATTCCAGCCCTCTTAAGTTCTGAAGACTCACTTAAGGCTTGCTACGCAATTGACTACGGGACGCCTTATTTAATCGATTATTGGAGTAAAAAATGATAGGTCTACGGAAAGGCATAAAACAGGTGCTTAGATTTATCTTTGGAGTTATACTCGTAGGACTTGGATTGAATATAGCAAGCGGGTATATTTATCCTTGGTTAAAAGGAAAGGAATTAAGGATCTTTGAGGAGGTCATCAGACTATGCAACTCGTATTGGATGGTTTTGACCCTTATTTTAGTTATAATTTCTGTAACTTGGGTTTATGATTGGGTAAGGAAAAGGAAAAATGAATTTGGAAAGATTTGGGAGTTTTATGGACCAGTTAAGAAACTTACACCAGAAGATTTTAAGATACAAAGATATAAAAAAGCCCGTATACCTCGGAAAAGTGATATGGCAATAGAGAACCTCCTCAAAAATGAAGAATATATTTTGATCACTGGTAAACCAAAGATGGGAAAAACCAGATCATCCTATGAAGCAATAAAGAAGCTTGAAAAATTCTCGGTAATTAAACCAAGACCTGCAGAGATAGAGATAGAAAAAATCAATATCCCTCCCCTAAGCAATAAGAACTTCGTCTTATTTCTCGACGACCTTCAACGTTTTATTGGCAAGAATGTCGAGGATGTAATCGATAGATTTAAAAAAAAAGGTGAAAAATTAATTGTAGTTGCTACTTGTCGGACTGGGGAAGAGTTGGACTTAGTTAAAGAGGAAATCCTTCCTCTGTATAGAGGATTTACAGCCATAGAATTGGAGCAGATTAGTAGAGATGATTGTACGAGACTGGTAGAAGATATTAAGAAGGAGGATAGAGAATTTGACTGGAAACCAGAGCAGTTTGATGGATCTCCCGGGTCTGTTGCTTTGGACTTGGATGATATGAAAAACCGATACAAAAAAGCAGGAGATGGCAAAGTCATTCTAAGAGCTTTAAAGTTGCTAAACGAGGGGAATTTATTCCTCTATAAAAAGTCTCATGTTGAGGACGTCTGTAAGGATATTTTCGAGTTCCCTGTTGAAAAATTAAAAAGATACAATTTAGATGAAATCATCACTAATTTAAAGGAAAACGATTTCATCACAACGGATGGGGATATTATTGATATTTATTCCTCCTATTTAGATATCTGTGTCTATGATTATGATCCATCACTAAATGATTTGATGAAATTAAAGAATATGTTTGTTAAAGCGACAGATTCAGGGAGTTTATTCTATCTTGGAAATAGATTTCACTATAAAAAAGATTTCAGTCATGCCAAAGATTGTTATTTAGAAGCGCTAACGATATATCCTAAATATGCTTCTGCACATAACAATCTTGGATATGTATTAGCCAAATTGGGAGAAGCCGAAGAAGCTAAGGGGAGGTATGACGAAGCTGAAAGGCTTTATAAAGCAGCGGATAAAGAGCACAGAGAGGCAATAGGAATAAATGCTTATTATCCAATTGACCATAACAATCTCGGATATGTATTAACGAGATTAGGAGAAATTAAGGAAAATAAGGGAGAACACGATGAAGCGATAAGGTTATATGAAGAAGCGGAGGAGGAGCATAGAGAAGCGATAAGGTTAAAAGCAGATTATGCTTCTGCACATCATAGTCTTGCATATGCACTGGAAAAATTGGGAAGAGATGAAGAAGCGGAAGAAGAGTTTAGGGAAGCAATAAGGTTAAATCCTGAATCTCCTTTTGCACATAATCTTCTTGGACACTTATTAGCAAAATTGGAAAGAGACGAAGAAGCAGAGAAGGAGTATAGAGAGGCAATGAGAATAAAATCAGATTATCCTTCTACTCATAACAATTTTGGACATCTATTGGCAAAATTAGGGAAGCATGAAGAAGCGGAAAAGGAATACAGAGAAGCAATTAAAGCAGATCCAGATTATATTGTTGCTCATGTCAATCTTGGCCGTTTACTAGTAAATTTGAGAAAGTTTGAAGAAGCTAAAAAAGAACATAGAAAAGCGCTAGATATAAATCCTAATTATGCCGAGGCTCATAACGCTCTTGGTTATGCATTAGTGAACTTAAAGAGGTACGATGAGGCAGAGAAAGAATTTAGAAAAGCTATAGAGATAAAGCTGGATTATGTGGAGGCACATACTAATCTTGGGTATTTGTTAGTAATCCTAGGGAAAGATAAGGATGAAAAAGGAAGGCACAATGAGGCGAAAAAACGTTATGATGAAGCGGAAAAAGAATACAGAAAATCTTTACAAACAAATCCAAATGACGAAGATGCACTCATTTGTCTTGGAATTTTATTGGAAAGATTAAACAGGGAGAAAGAAGCAGAAGATTGCTACAAAAAAGTGATAGGAAAAAATTCCAATAATATTAAGGCGCGTACTACTTATGGATATTTCTTATCACGTCGTGGAAGGGACAAAGACGCCATAAGAGAGTTTGATGAAGTGATAAAAATAAATTCTGATGATGTTAAGGTGCGGAGCCAGCTTATGTATCTCAATAGGCAGCTCCAACATATTCATGCTTACCGCGCAAGGGCACTAATAGCATTAGGTAGGTTTGATGAAGCAGAAAGGGGAATCAGCGAGGCAATGAGATTAAATCCAAATAATGCCTTAGTGCATAAAACTCTTGGAATCTTGCGAGAAGAACTAGGCGATAGAGCACAAAGTAAAGAGGATAAATTAAGACTGTATGAAGAAGCGGAGAAAGGATACAGAAAGGCATTAGAGTTAAATGATATGTATCCTTCAGCTCATAGGCATCTTGCAAATTTATTAGCAAGATTAGGGAGGCATGGAGAAGCGGAAAAGGAATACAGAGAAACCAAAAAGGTAGCAAATAATTACCCAAAGAATAATAGGGATTTTGGGATTTTTCTTTCCAAAATCGGAAGAATAGAGGATGCACGTAAAGAACTCGAAATCGCCACAGAATTATTCAGAGAGCAGGGAACAGAAGACGATGCGAAGAAGACAGAAGAATTATTGAAGAGTTTATAATTAAGATAAAATAGTCAAAGGATAGTTTCAGTATAGCAAGAGTTTAAAAGAAGTTCGGCATCCCTCCCTCAACAACGTACAATACAGCATGTACACTGCCGGATAACCCCTTGCGCTTCAGGGAGCATCGCTTTCTTCGGTCGCAACATCATATATGGTGGAAACATAGGCAGAGGAATCATTCAAACTTCTGTGAATTAATCACAAGCAATCTCTTCCTTTTGTCTAACTTCTGCCTTTTTAGCCCTTCTCTTATCTTGGTCTCTATTTGTCTATTTACAGGTACCGAGATTACTAAATCGAAGTCTGCGTCTAAACATTTTTTGATATTCTCTATAGCATTAGAATTACCAGTTTCAATCTCGATAGCAATTTTCTCTCCATCCTTTTCAGCGACGAAATCAACCCTCTCTCCATCTAGCTTTTTTTCGAGAGTTACTTCGTAGCCTAGTTTTTCATAATATCTTTTTACTTTGTCCCTCCAAAACTCATGTATTGGACCATATCGTCTAATTCCATTCTTGGTCCCATATCCTAATTTTCTAAGGATATCACAACCCTTTTTAGTTAACTGAGTCAGTACGGTTCTTCCACTTCTAGTACTTATTTCTTTAGTTTCTATCAAACCCTTTGAAACAAGCGATTCTTTCAAATTATTTCCTCTCCGAGCACTAATCTTTAATCTAATATTTCTTTGAACAACACCTGATAAGGTATTTTTCAAAATATCGACAAGATATCGTTCTTCTTTTTCCTGAATCCCTTTGTCTCTAGACGGAATATCTTGAATCTCGTCTTGTTTCTCATCTCCTCTATACCAACCCTCGGAATAACCGGAATAGCTTCTCATCTTCCTTCTAATCACCTCATCAGTCACAATTCCCTTTTTAATCTTAATTAAAGGAAATTTTATTAAAAACGGAGAAAACCATCTTCCCTGAAGTTTTACAATACCATAACCTACCTCGAGCTTTCCCAAGTATTCTTTTTCTCTGCCATCTAAAAGCATACAGTCAGCAGCAATATTAACATCGCTTCTGTGTTTTAAATTCATAGCTATAGTACAGTAAGTATTTCCTAAAGCTGGAATCGAGATTAAAGAGGGATGCTGATCAATTAAGATTACTGATTCTCCCAGTTCTCTAATTTCCCTTAGGATAGTATCAGTAATCGCTTCTCCTCCTTTAGATTCTTGTTTTTGTTTTAAAAGAATGTGATGAGCTTCTTCCAGGATAATAGCATGCTTAAAGGTTTCTCTTTTTCCTTGAGCTAACCTGTAGTGATGAATCCATAAAAGAAGTGATTCAATAAAAAAGATCTTATCCGAGTTAGTTAAAGCATCTAGCTCTAAAATAACATTCTTTTTCAAAAGATAAGATAAATCTATTTGTTTTCCTACATTAAGAATTCTTCCCATCTCTCCAAAGCATAAAGTTCCCATAGCTCTTAGGGTAGAGCTCATCCACTGAGCCTCTCTTCCTTTGGCAGGGTAATCTTTTAGCCAATTATGTACATCTTTCATAGTAGGATACTTTTCAGGCACTCCCTTATAAACCCCAAATTTTTGATAGACTGAATCAATTGCTTTTTGCAAAAGATACATTACCCCTTCTCCTAAAAAGTAAGCATGACTTACGATTTCAATGAATTTCTTGAGCCAGGTAGTAGCTCCTGTTCCTTCAGGAGGAATTAAAGGATTAAAAACCATGGGAGAGATGTTTCTCCCGACGGTAAAGACAAGAATATCTTCTTTTTCAGAATCTTTTAATTCTTCTAGTATATCCCGATAGTTTCTTTTCCAGTCAAAGATTAAAAAGGGCTTTTTCTTTTTCAAAAGATTCAAAATAATTACACAAACTGTATTAGTCTTTCCTGCTCCTGATCTTCCAAAAATAGCCAAGTGCTGAATCCATTCTTCCTCCCTTATTCCTAAGGGATAAAACTCTTTCTCATTATAACAGACCATTCCTATTGGATATTCACCAAAACAAACTTCCCTTGGTGGAGGACTGAGTAGTATTTTCTCAGTATCAACACTTTGATTGAGGCTCCTAAGATAGAGAATCTGCAGCATGCTCTCTATCTCTTTTCTTCCCTCATAATCTTCTGTTAAATAGGCAACCCAGAGGGTATCTGCTCTATCTCCTAAGATTGGCTTTAACCTTCGACACATTTCCTGAACTTTAGTGGCGCTCATTTTCTTCTACCTTATCCTCCAGAGTATTTAGATAGTTTGTTGAAAGGAGCTCGTTTCTTTTCTTAGCGGCTTGATACTCTTTCAAATTCTCCATGAACTCCTTTTTCAAGAATACCAAATCTCTCCAGTAGCTTAGGTCCTCAGACCTTAAATCTTTCTTCAGGCTAAACATTTGCCCATCCAAATTGGTTCTTCTTCTCCCCATGCTAATGTCGTGGGTGTAAAGAAGATTTGCCAGTGCTTCAATCTGTAAAAGATAGCTTTGACACTTGCACATATCTTTTCTTATACTCACCACATTTCTTTCTTTGATTCTTTTTCTTTCCTCTATCTGAGAGAGAATATTTTCCAGAGTTGCCCTCATCATTCCCACCTTATCTGAAAAGAAAGTATTGATTAGATCGTTACTATTTTTAGAAGTTCGGTCTTCTAAGTTTTTGCTTTTGGTCAAAAGACCCTCTTGTCTTGAAAAAGAAGGTATTAAATCATTAGCTTTCTCAGAGCCCGGGCTATAAAAAGATAAGCCTGGCCCGGTGTAACCTAGAACCAGGGGTAGATCATATCGAGGTAAATAGTAGTTCATTTTGTTCACCCGGCTTTATTTTCTTTAAAGTAGTGATTTTCTCTTTTAAAAGCTTTACACCGAATCTATCTTGAAAATAATCCTCATCATTGAATAAAAGACGCAACCAAAACTTAACAAAAAGCGAATTTCGTATATAATCAGATAAAGTGAAAAACAAGCCATTTGGGAGGTATATACTTGAATGACAAAAAAATTGGTATTTTGTTAGTCGCGTTTAATCAAGCTAGGAGAATTAGAGAATGCATCGAAGAGTTGAAAAAAATTCAAAAAGCCAATTGCGAAACAACAATCTTAATTATAGATAATGGCTCATTCGATGATACATTTAAGGTTTTGGATGACATTGACAAGAACAAGGAGCTGAAGAAAGAATATCGCGTATTAATTGATCGGATAGATGATAATCGAGGATACGCAACAGCATTCAATAAAGGAATAAAGATATTGAAGGATAAAAAGATAGATATTATTGTCACTCTCAGTTTGAAATCTGAACCTGACAGCAAATGGTTATGTGAAATCGAGAAGACAGTATTTGATCGTGTTAAGATTCTATCATTTTCTGGAGTTGAATTAGACTATTGCAAGCGTGAAATAGTTCAAGTAGCTGGTCATTGTCAGGAAAAAAATGGGGCTTTGAAAGCGTGGGGATATGGAAAAAAGGAAAAAGAGTGTTTTGAAAATAACTTATTTGAGCCCTTTTGTGCTTGCGTAGTTAACGCAGCATTCCGCATGGAACTATTTGAAAGAATTGGACTAATTGATGGAAGGTATTTCCAATATTACACATGTTCAGATATCGGTTGGAGAGCACGGATAATGATTGACGAATTCGAATGTAAATTTATCCCAACTGCAATAAGTTATCTCAAAGATAGTCATAGTGGTTTCGAAATTGAAACAAGGAACAATTTCATAAAAAGACGAGAAAGAGATTGTGTAATAACCTTATTAAAATACGCACCAGAACAAGAGCTGAATGATGCTCTATTCCAATTCTATTCTCGTGAAAGACGTGATAGAACACCACCATCTCTTAGAAAGCAAATTGTTGACGAAGTTTTAGAAAACCGAAATGAATGGATAACTGGTATATATAAAGAACTGAAAGATAAAGAGAAGGAAAAGATGAAAGTATGGCAAAAATGGGTAGTTCCAAAATGTTCAGAGGAATTCCTCACTCCGTGTAACATTTCCTAAGGTGTGTCAACCGATCTTTTTGGGGTTAGGTCTCAGCTATAGGATACAATTCCCCATTTTGTTTCAATAATCGCTCTCCTAATTGGGTTGCCTAAAAAAATCTCCAGACTTAACAAAAAGCGAATTTCGTATATAATTCAGTTAGCCGCCGTTGCGGGATTAACAACTTATTATTCCTTTATAGCTGATGGAGGTGCCGGATACGCAATATTCTGACCATTCTACCGTTCTCATAGACAACGACCTGCTTGATAATCACCTACATCAAGTTAAAGCTCTGACTTTGATGCACACCACAGTGCATTTTGAGGTAGTTTCACCTGAAGCCAAAGATCCAATCGCTCGCATACGTGAGTATGAAGACCTGTTTCAACTCCCTAAGAAAGAAAGTCCAAAGCGATGGAAGATTCTACGAAAGATATGGAAGCCCCTTCCTACTAGGTATAATACTCTAGAAAATAAGGAGGCATATAGAGGTATATGTTATGGAGCTACATCTGGGCTTCCGGGATTCCTTGAGCTGGATTATCTTGCATCAACGGCTCTTCATCATGTATTGCGTTATCATAAGGTACAAAGAGGTCTGTTTACTCAGAAACAGTTTCGTAGTGCTATGCATGCTACGTGGGTATGGATGGAAACGGGCATCGGATTTGCTACGGCAGACCCCTACCTCCTGGAGGCAATAAACCTGGTCATTCGTTCTGAAAAGAAGATTATGTTTTCTAATCATTCAAAGGGACTCCAAGAAGTTATCTCAGAAATGCGCTCATGGAATCCCGTAATAGATTGGCCTCAGGGTTCTGACTATGATGCATTTCAGCTTGTGAAGATTCTTGAGTGGATAATACCAGATTTTTCACAGATGGGTTGGGACGAAATCCTCCACCTCCGTCAGAAGCCTTTCACAGCGAACTTTCGAAGGTGGCTTAGAGAGCAGATCCGTCAGCAAAAGAAGGGTCTTGCAGCTGTGAGATTTACCAAAGCGATACAGGAAGGCCTTTGGAAACTCGCCAAGAGTGTAGTTCCGAATCCAGCAACGACCACGATGAAGGGCTTTTTGGGGAATCTTCCGTTAGGGCCAATACCGATAAATCCAGTCGGGATTGCGAGTGCAGTTCAAGACGTGACCAAGAGCAAGCAGCTCGCACAAGAATTTGGATGGCTCTTTTGGCTTTGTGAGGCTAGAGATATACAGTTGCCTCTGAAGAGCTAAAGAACAAGCGTTCATCGTGTAGATTTGCTCCTATTCGTTTACCCTACAACGGGCGCATAACAGCCGGTCTGTGGCTCTATTCCGTTCCGCCCAAGCTGCTCACTATGCTCACAGCTTCAGAAACCGGCGGAACATTATCTGCCATATGACCCGACAAGGAATTATCATGTCAGAAAGAAATTTTTCTCAAGTTGCTTACATGCCATACGCTCCTGTTGAGGAGAGTTTTCGAATTGGTAATTATGAGATATGGCCTTATTACAAGGAATCCAGTAAAAGAATAAAAAATAAAGATGTCATCCAACATTTGAATCGTCATTTTGGCCGATATTTCGAAAGAAAATATGATAGAGAAAAAGGTGGATACGATAAACCTCTTGAGGAAATATTCGTAATTTCACCCCCTAATTTTGAGCTCGGAATCAGCAAATTCTCTGAAGAACAAATTGAAGAAATCAGAACAGTAAGTCATGTTATCGCTTTTTGTGCAATTAATGAATGCAGTTTCGTCAGTTCTTCAGCAGATGCATTTATTCTTTATGTCCAAAATTTTCAGGTTGGCTCTAATGGGATTGCATTATGGAACAAATATTTTACCAAGTTGGATATGGTCAAATTTATGAAGCCCTATTACTTAGATACTTCATTATTAAAATTTAAGAAAACTGATTTATGCGACGCTTTGGGGAAAGCCCTTCAATTCAAGTATAAAGGTCAGATAAAAAGGATATTTAGAACTGCTGAATTGTTTTATCATACAGCCACTCACGGCGAAATGGTTACAGATGAGCATAGACTGTTGTCTTTGGTGATGTGCTTTGAAGTCTTGTTGAACTTTGAAAACAAAATAGAATTTGTAGAAAAAATAGAAAACCTACTCAATAATGCTGAACCTAAAATGGAAACAAGAACTGTAAAGATTAAAAATAAGGACATCAATGTTACAAAGTCCAAAACCAGTTGGTGGGCGTTTGATCTTTATAATTTAAGAAGTGATGTAGTTCATGGTAACGAAATCAACTGGGATATTCAAAAGTATGGTAATATCTGGACTCGCATTCAATTCGGTGGAATTTTGTTGAGAAAATTAATCAAGAAAATATTATCTCAGGAATCACTTTGGCAACCTGACCCTATTGATTCCATTATTGAAGCTGGTACAGGTGCTCTAGACGAGACACTTGAAAATATGGTCGCTGAGTTTATTAAAAAGTATGGCATCTAGTTTTGGTCGTGTGGCAGATAACCCAGCATAAAGGGTACGTGCCTTATGGCGCTCACCCAATTTTTGCTTCCCGAAAACTTCTTTTACGCTGGGAAAGAAATGATAGATAATACGAACTTCGTATATCCTCCAAATTTGACTGAAAGCGAATTTCGTGTATAATTGACTTGTGCGTCAGCCTTAATGCTAAATGCAATCTGAGGGTTTAATATGATAAACCTAGATAATGAATCTATCGAGTTTCCATGTCCCCGGTGTGGTTTTTACAATTCAATATTTTTCAGACAAGCAAGATTGCGAGATGTTGTCATTTGTCGCGGGTGTAAATCCAATATTCAACTAGATGACCGAATGAACGAATGTCGAAAAGCAGAGCGAGCTTTTAGAAAAGCTATGCAAGAGCTTGAAAAAACCTTAAGAAATCTAAATGTCAAGATAAACATATAGGTGAAACATGAACGCTGAATATATCCAAAATTTACGTTACAAGTTACAGAAGCGTGTGAGAAGATTGAACTCGACGGAGTATCAAGTGTTCCACTTTTCGCTGAAGCAATTCTGGGGCTTTCTTAAAAACCATCCTATATTCGTTGGTATTCTTGAGGACTTGGAGCGTCGTTCTCCATCATCCGAAGCCGACGCCGAGAAAATTATTATAGAATCTCAAGGGCGAGTTGCCGATAACGAACTGGAAAATGCAGCTATCTCTTATTTTGTAGTTAAAAAGTGTGTTGAATCTGACAACCCAATGGTCGAAGTCAACGTAGGATTTACCTATCATGAAGGTAAACATAATGATTCATTAGAATATTTTAAGTCACTCTTCCTCGAGCCGTTATATGAATATTTAGATGAGCAACTCGATGACCAGGGGGCTACTCTTGCTCTCTTGAGGCGTTATAAGCACAAATGCGAATGGTTCCAACGAAAGCATTTATTCAACTTATGGAAAGATGATACCACAAGAGGTGAAAAGCATCTGGCACTTCATTTATACGAATATCTACACGATCAAGGATTAGATTTTATGATAGAGCCATCTTCGATATCAGGCGAAGTTGACCTCATTGCTGCTCAAAAAAGTGACGATCCGTTAATCGCTGATGCCAAAATATTCAACCCCGAGAAAGGCAAGGGAAGCGAGTACATCGCCAAAGGGTTCAATCAGGTATATTTATATACGCTAGACTACAATGAGCCATTTGGATACCTCATTATTTACAAAACTTCTGGAGAAGACCTAAGATTTGCCTTGGCTAATCAGGCACAATCAACGCCTTTTGTAGTCCATAATAACAAAACTATATTTATGGTTACCATTGACATTTTCCCGTACGAAAGCTCAGCGTCTAAGCGTGGACCTCTTAAAACGCTGGAAATTACTGAGGAAGACTTGATACGCTTTATTAAAGAAAAGTAGGCCGGCGCATAACAGCATCTTTGCGGCTCACCTCGTTCGTCCAAATCCGCCTGCGGCGGACTTCTTTTACACCGATAACGCAAGACGAAAAACTCACTTCGGCCATAAAATACAAAAACAAACATATAATATTATGAAAGAAGGTAAAAAAATGGGTGTTGTTGAAAAATTCAGAAAATTGCCAATTTCGATAATGATTTTGCATATATCTGGTAAATTTCTATTTGGAGTTGGCTTAGGTGCATTGTTAGCCAGTTATTTATATCGGTACGATTGGCAATTATGGGGTTGGATAATAATTGTAATTGCGGTATTAACACAAATACCTGGCGCCTATAAAGTATTAAAGAAATAAGTATCCTTCGTTCGCACTATCGCCTAGTAGCGGATAAAAGGGAAATCTTCGATTTCCCCGAATTCCTTTGGCAACTTCTTTTACCCGCAAAATAAAATGAGAGATAATACAAAGCTCATATATCCCTCCAATTTTGACCAAAAAGGGAGCTTCGTAATGTATTGAGTCTAGCTGAAATTGCCCCTGGTCTGAGAGAAAGGAGCTTCAGGCGTGAAATTGGAAGTTATTACTAGAGGACCCGTGTCCAATGCACGCGCCGCGCCAGTCGTATTCGTGCATGGCATGTGGCATGCTGCGTGGTGTTGGTCGGAGCATTTCCTGCCCTACTTTGCACAACATGGTTACGTGTCATATGCCTTGAGCTTGCGCGGCCACGGAGCCAGCGAGGGTCGCGAACGACTCCGTTGGACTAGCCTAGCTGATTACGTAGCCGACATGTTCCAAGTCACGGATCAGCTACAGACATCACCGGTACTGGTGGGACACTCGATGGGTGGTATGATAGTTCAGAAATATCTGGAGTCGCATCAGGCACCTGCCGCAGTATTGCTGGCGTCCGCTCCAGTCAGGGGTCTGCTTCTCCCTACCTTGCGTCTTGCTCGTCGTCATCCGCTCGCCTTCCTAATGTCCAACTTGACATTGAGCACGTATCATGTCGTTGCCACGCGGAGGTTAACTCAAGAGGCCTTCTTCTCTGCGGACATGCCTCAGGAGAAGCTGACAACATACTTTGCTCGCATGCAATATGAGTCGTATCGTGCTTATCTAGATATGATGGGGCTGGACTTACCTCATCCTAGACAGATCAAAACTCCCATGCTCGTGCTCGGAGCTGGCAATGATACCATGATCTCTTCTGGTGACATCGAGGCAACAGCGCGGGCTTACGGCACAGAGGCAGAGATCTTCCCCGACATGGCACATGACATGATGTTGGAGGCGGGTTGGCAGGCTGTGGCGGATCGGATACTGGGCTGGCTAAGCGAACAGGGCCTGTGACGAGTATGAGCCATCAGAACCAACTTCAGCTAACGCGGGCTTTGTGGCTCACTTCCTTCGCCCAAATGCTTCGCACTTCGGAAACACCCGAAAAGTTAAGCGAAATATTTGCCGTAGTAGATAAATGCAACTAGACATACAAACATATCAAGAATTAGCAGAAAAATATTTGAAGTACCAGTTTGCACTTTGTCCAATGAAATTTAATGCCGTGCCAGAGTTGCAAATTGCAATAATGCAATCTCATCAATCCAATACTGATACAATGTTTTCGCTTAGACAGATAGTTACATTAAAAAATGTGAACGATGTTTATTGCCTTTCAAGGTCCATGTTTGAATCTGTTGTAAACATGGGGGTATTGGTAACTGTTGAAATAAAGGATGGAGCACAGCGGTTTCTAGATTTTCAACATCTTGAAGAGTACAAAATACTTGACCATTTAAGACAAGTTGAACCAGATTTTGTCAAAAAGGTTTACAAGCCAAGCGAAGTTAAAGTTATTACAGAAGGGCGAAATTCTTTTGTTTCAAAATATGGAAATATTAGTAATTGGTGTGGTCTTAGCTTAATTGAGAGAATTGAATTGATTGATAAAAATCTTCCGCCAACTTGTTCAAATACAAAATTTTTCGAGTATCTTTATTGCCAAGTATATAGGAAGGGTTCAGGGGCGACTCATCGAACTTCTACTGGATTAGGGAGGTCTACCGTCTGGACAAAAGCTATGGTTGGCAATTTGAATTTAATTGAGCCCAAACCGAATATGAACCATCTGGTTTTCGCTAGTATTCACTCTTTGATTACTTACTTAGCAAGTATTAGATTTATCGGTCAGGTACTAGAGGACAAAAAGGAAGAAACGGAATCCTTTTATCAAGAGGAAACCGCTCACATTATTGCAGGACAGGAGTAGAATGGCGAATACATCAGATAACATATAATAAAGGCACTTTGTCAAGAAAAACTCTCCTATGTTGCCGGGAACGAAATGAAAGATGACACAAACGTCATATATCCCTCCAAACTTAACAAAAACTGAACTTCGTATATAATAATTGAGTTATAAAAACTTCAGATATACCAGAAACAATGTGCAATTAAAAGGAGTTTCTTATCCCTTTGATGAGAATTTTTAATTGTAATGCATGAGGAATAGTATTTTATTTGTAAATATTATTTATGGATATCGTGGAGGAAAGAATATGGGTTTTGTCTGGCAAGATTCAATTAATGGTGATATGCAAGGGAAACAAGATAATGAATACAGAGAACCTAAAATGTTTGATACATACGCTTTACGGGTGAATGCGCAATTCCGTTTGCCCGTGAATGAGAAGATATATTGGGTACCGGTTAATGTTTTAGGTTTACCAAATCTTACTAATGATAAAATAAAGAATCTTGATCGAAATCCGAATGAATTAAAAGCTAACATTAATACTCTAAGTGATTTAATAAGATATATTCAATTGAATATGATGAGACCAAAAAGTGGGAACCCATATAGGATTGAAAATGACATAAAATGGGAATTTAGTAGATCGATTGAACAAATTGTGAAAAGTAATGAAGCAAATTGCAGGGATTTAGTAGAATTTTCAAATTACATATTAGAAGATATATATCAAGAAGTTGGAATAATACATTGGTGCCGAGTTGATGGTGGTCATGTATTTAACTATATAAAAAATAATGATAAATATTTCATTTTTGATTTAACTGGTTATATGAATTCGCGGCCACATATATCCAAGGAATTAGGAAATGAAGATAGTTACTGTAGAAGTAACAACGATTTTATTAAGAATCTACATGAAGCAGATTCTATCAAGGATTATTTTTCTTATTTCTTAGAAAGGTGTTGTAGAACTAAACCCTGTGTCTTGCTTACTTATGCATCTAATAAAGTATTACCTACAGGAAGTCGAAAAGAAGTGAATAGAAGGAAATATTTCTTTCCAAATCGTGACTTCTCTCAGTATAATTCAGATGAACATATCGTAATCGAAATTGCTGAACCTTCGGAATGCATACCCGAACATGAGTAAAGTCTGAGAACCAATTTTTCTGTCAATAAGCATATTGGATTTTATTAATTGATCATTCCTTATGAATACCGTTGTAAATAAGAATTCTTGTAGCTCTGCGTCGCTTTGCTCGTTGCCTTGCTCGCCGTTCAGATCTCGCTCTCGCTTCACATTCGTTACACTCGTGTCCATAACATTTCCTAAGACGTGTCAACAAATTTTTAGGAATTAGGTGTCAGTCATAGGATACATCTCCCCATTTCGCTTCAATAATCGCTCTCCTAACTGGGTTGCCTAAAGAAATCTCCGCAGAAACCTCCAAACTTGACAAAAAGCGAATTTCGTATATAATCGAGTTATGCGAAACCAAATCGTAATGAAGATATGAAGAAGAAAGGAGAGCAATATGACTGACAATTCTCAAGATCAGGCTGATACTCTTCAACAGGGCTCCGAAGTATCTACGCCTATTGAAATTAAGACTGGAGCTACCATCATCACTGAAACCGTAAAAGCGATGAAGGAGCTTGGCCCTCTCTATAAGGAGGTAGGGTTAGCTGGATTTCTTACAATAGCAGGTGTAGTCATTGGTTTACTTACAATTGCCCTTTCATTCTTAACTGGAACAGCCGACGCAGGTAGATGGTACGGTGGCATAAAGCTTGAAGAAGCGATCCTCTTTGTCGCTCTTTCCATCACATTTGTCATTTTAGGGGTTGGCTTCTTAACTAGATACAACTCGCAGAAAACAAGAATACAACAACAAGGTATAGAAGTAGGAAAAGAGCGGAACAAGTGGATACATCAAGAGACAATGGAAAAGCTAAGAACTAGGGGAAGTAAGCAGCCGAATACAACCAAAGAGCCAGTCATTGACCTTGATAAGGGGTGAGTCTCCTGATTGGTTGACATATATATCTTGCATAGTGAGAAATTGGCTTCGCATAACACGCTGTTTGCGGCTCACTTCGTTTGCCCAAATTGGCTGACGTCAACTTCACAAACGCCGGAAACGGTGGGCGAAATGCTGACTTCGGAGCAAAGCGTCTTTCCAGAGAATAAACATAGATTGGTAATAGAAATTCCTACCTAAAGTAAGTAGATAAGAACTAAAAACTTTGAAGATTTGATCGGGAAGCCGAACTGGAACTTTTTGCTCCCCTCCGAGGTTTTTCAGCATAGATTCGGCGTAAAATTTTCTGTTGTAAATTCTTCTAACACTTCCCAGGTCTCTTTTATACCCTTCTGACGATTCTAGTCAAACCAAGCAAAAACCTTTATATAGGTAAGACTCTTCCTTTCTATAATGTAAGCATTTTTTGTCACAGCACCGAACAAATAATGGTAGGGTGTGTCTCTGTATTCCTATTTTTTTGTTCAGAGCGGAACGGAAGGTTTATATATAGTCATTGCTTCCGACATAAACACCTACCCAACCCTCGGTTGCCAGCTCGCTGTCTGATTTACCCAAATTCCCTGAGAATCTCCAAGGATTGTCTACTCACTCATCTTTTGAACCGGATTGGAGGCATTTCGCTCAGTATCTCGTGGGATCTATACAACTTGTTCATTGCCCGCCCGAGGCTTTGTACAACTAGTGTAGAGCCGAAACATTTATATACTAGTTGGATCTACACTATTAGTATGATGCCTACAAAAGATATCCATGACTTCAATGCAAAGTATGAAGCAGTTCTAAAACAGCTTAAGAAATCAACGATATCTGACAAGAACAAGGACTTGGTCCGGGATTTTGACAGAGCTTGTTTTCTCGAAGGATTGAGCAAACCACGACGGATTAGGCTGATCGGTTCCCTGGTGAGGTTAGGAGAGAACTACTTAGAAAAGGACTTTGATAGGGCGACAGAGAAAGACGTCAAGGAAGCTGTTATGCAAATCGAGTCCAGAGAAGACTGCTCCGTCTGGACGAAGCACGGATACAAAACCACCCTTAAGAAATTCTACAAATGGCTGGAGTATGGGGACAACTACAAGGAAAGAAATGATTACCCTAAGATTGTAAGCTGGATTAGAGCCCACATTAAGAAAAAAGATAAACCTAGAGTGCAGGCATCAGATATTCTCACCGAGAAAGAGGTTAAGAAACTCATTAGTGCGGCAGAACATCCTCGGGATAAGGCATTTATTTCTATGTTATATGAGCTTGGTGCCAGAATTGGTGAAATCGGATCTTTGCAGATCAAGGACATTACGAGAGATAAGTACAGCTTCATCGTCGATTTGAATGGAAAAACTGGACACAGAACTCCCAGGATAGTTATGTCCGATCCTTACGTTACCCATTGGCTCAATGTGCATCCAACAAAAGACGATCCTGAATCTCCCCTGTGGACTATGACTGGCGGTAGAAACAAAAAGGAGAGGATGAAGTACGCCGCATTTAGAGCGCTAATCCAAAGACTGAGAACGAGAGCAAAGATAGGAAAAAGGCTCTATCCTCACCTTTTCAGGCACAGCAGGGTAACCCACCTTCTCTCAGAAAGGCAGATAAGCGAAGCTCAAGCTAAGGTTTACTTTGGGTGGGTTCCCTCGAGTGATATGCTTTCAGAGTACTCTCACCTGGTCTCAAGCGATGTGAATAACACCATCCTGGAGATTCATGGAATCAAGAGAACAAAGGAAAAGGAAAGCCTTCTAAAACCGAAACAGTGTCAGTCATGTGGAGCTATTAATTCTAAGGACGCTCTTTTTTGCCAAAAATGTAGCAAAGTCCTCGACGTAAAAACAGCAATAGAACTCGATGAGAAGAGAAAAAGTTCGGATGACATAATAACAGCTTTGGTCAAGAATCCAAAAAGCTTAAAGAAACTAGCAGAAATTTTGTCAGAGCTTGACTTGGGGAAGAAACTGATGGAGATATAGGAAGGAACCAGAAACTACACGATTCTTTATTTGTTGCTCTCTTTCGTGGTGCGTTTGGCCAACGGCGAATAATAGCCCTTTCTAAAGTAATCCTGCAAAATACGAATCCATTCTGGAAGATGATCTTTGATCTCGTCTTTTCCTTTGTATTCCTTTTTAGGCTCGTACATTTCAATCACCATCATTTCTCAAAATTGTTTTCTTTCTAGAGTGGTACTGTTACTGATTTAAATCAATTACACTGAATACATTGCGGGACAAAGAAAAATCATCGAAAAGAAATGGGTCCTAAGTTAGAAAAAATTCCCAGGGATTGTTCACAGAAGCTACTCTTTCAATATCTGTTCTCTTATGGCTTTGCCTTTTTTGGTAAGTTCATACAATCTTCCAACTCTTTTTTCCTTATTGATGCAGATTGCAATACCCTTCTTTCTAAATCCTCTTAGGGTATCGCTTGTGCTATTAAGTGATAATTTTACATAATTTATGCTGCTAGGAGGTATATTTTCACTGGATCTTATAACATCCTTGTGTATTTCGCTAGGTGTTTTTCTATCACTCATTACTTTAATTACTGCTCTTCTATGTTTGCCTCGTACAATGTAGGCATAGTCTTTGAGAATTTCCCTTGAAATATCATGATAACTTGGTTCATGAGGATATACTTTTTTCCTTACTATTTTCCCCCTCTTTATAAGCGCATATAACCTTCCAATCTTTTCCTTTGGATTGATGCAAATTACCAAACCTTCTTCCAACAATGCCTTTAGAATCTCACTTGTATTGCTAAGAGAAACAACACCATTTAAAGCCTGCTCGTGAATCTCACAAGTTATCTTCGGCTTTGTCATTACCTTTATAATGGCTGATCTTCGTTGGGATCCTTTCAGCCATTCCAACAAATCACCTCTTTTCATCACAATAAAAATACGAAAAGAGGAGTAGAAATAATTTACACTGAATCAATATTGAAAAAGATGAGAGCAAACAGCTGTCTTGGTGAGCGTAGCTTGCAAGGAAGGACATACTGAGCTCAGCTGCTAGTATTCAATAGATACTTGGAGAGATGATCTATTACTTTGAGCTAAGCATTACGTCAAATTTTTTTCTCTGTAGCTCCGCTCGTTGTATCATTCTTTCGACTTTCTCCCAATAAACCCGTGGAAATTCACCTGAACAATGTTCTCTCTCCGCTCTCCAAGCATAGTGGAGAACTAATGGATAACTCAAGTCCTCTTCCCATGAAGTCTTTCTACGTTTGCATTTCAGTCTTAACATAGTTTCGATTACCAACTTAGTTCGCTCATCACTGTCGCCGACCTCCAACAACCAAGTACCGATCATCCGTAAGTACGTACACACTTCTTGTATTGCCTTCTCATTGTCCGATTTCACCTTGACCTTTTCCGAATATTGCTTTAAGGCAGAGAGTACATAGTCAATTTCCTCGCCAAATGAGCCCTTTTTCACTATGTAATGCTCGCATAGCCAAATAGCTATAAGAGTGGCAAGATCATTACACAGTCCCTTCAAAAGCATACCATAGAGGCCTTCTGCATCGACATTATCGATAGTCGTCTCAATTGCATTCATGAGAATGAAAATCGCGTTTTGCTTGTAGATTTTTCGCGTCGCGTTCTCTAAATCATCACGACGCTTTCTGAGAAACGGTATAAAACAGAGGCACGCTTTATAAACTTGGTGAGCTATGCCGGTAGCTACAGTAAACTTTCCGTTCGAAATTGCCGTGAAAATGAGGACTTGGTTGATACGGGCCAAAAAGTGTTTTAGGCACTCCAGATTCCGTGAAAATTCTTCCTCCTTCCGGAACCCCTCGTAAAATACCCTCCAAATGTTAACATTCCCTGCTAGATCACCCATCGGTGCAGAAAAGGCGGCCAAAGCTGTGTTGCTTTCTAAACCACGCAATTCGTGAGGGTCCAGTTTTTCGATGTACCTCTCTACTGTAACAAAAATGCTATCCAATATATGCTTGACGTTTATGACCTTATTTCCGCGAAGTTCAGGAAAACAATGAAAAGCAGTTAGCAAGATCTCCATCTGCGATTTTATCACCCTTTGAACAATGGCATCCTTCCAGGCTGAAGGGACAATTCTGCGAGGAAGTGCTATGACTTTTCGGCCAATTTTGGATAAACTAGGAACTACGCTATAACCCGCAGGTAGAGTCAGACCTTTTCTCAAACATTCTATCCCGATCGTCCCTAGTTTATCGCACCCTCTTGTCGGAGCAAAAGAGGTCTCTTTCAGTAGTTCTTCACTTAAAATAATGCTCTCTAATAAATTCGTAAACGCCATAACTAGATCGTTTTCGCCTAAAGCATACCTTACCTGCTTAACATCGGTCGTTGCAATTGCCATACTAGCTAGACTATCAATCATATTAGGCACAAGTCTTTGATTAGGTGCTTTCCAAGCAACCCGTGTCAAATCGGAGAATTGGTCTCTAATGTAGGAGAGAAATCTGTCATACGGGTTGGTGAAATCTTTCCTAAGTTCGAGGTAGTTATTGGTTATTCCTTCTATTTCCCTAATTCCAGCGGTGAAAATCTCCTCATGGTTTTCGTTTGCGGCTTTGACTGCAGCACCTACGATTGGGTCTACCATTATTTCAATCTTCTGACACACAGATTCCTCGACACTAAACGAAGGTGTCTGCTTTTTTATACTTTTTCTGCAGTATGTCTTTATGTCGGTCGAGATACTCTTGATGAGATACGCTATGTTGAGGAATCGTAGACTGTAGTATATCATGTAAAGGACGGATACAGCTATAAAGATCGCCAAAATCAGAGTTGAGCGCACAATATAGCTGTTTGCCCCCCAGAAGATAAATAACAAGTTAGAAGAGAGCGAGATGACCACCGTAATAAGGAAAGAAGAAAAGACTTTGGAATGAGTAATTTTTTGAAGAAAAATTGCCGGGTATTTACCCATTACATTTTGAACCGAAAGCGATAACAGAGCAAAGAATATCGCGAGAACCGTTCCGCTGAATGTTGCTGCAACAGATAAAATAGCTACGTACTCGTTTCCAAGGTTTCCAAAGTAAATTCCAAATAGAACAAAATATGTATAAAATAGAAAAACAGTGATAACGGTAACGGTATAAATTACGTCTTCGAAGCGAGATAAGCTTTCTTTGATCATGGATGTCGGTGAGTTCGTCCTAGTTATTTGCTTCTACCAACAAATTTTCTTGTGATAGCAGTCATTTGTTTTCCCCGCCACGCAAAGGAGATAGATTATTCGGTACCGACTTTCAAAACAATGGGAACGTGATCGGATGCCTTAAGTACACCGGTAAATTCTTCTGGATAGATATGGTCTACCCTCAGAAATTCATCATTCGCACCTTGTGTGAGGAAGAAATAATCAAATTGAATCACGCCATACTTTTCAGTTTTTTCCGTCCATAATTGACCATTTATATCTACATCGCTATGCCCTAAGGTAGCACTGTAAACTGCTACTTGTGTTCCATCTCCTAG
>JABUBK010000037.1_pt1 | contig 22512 bp, 21 predicted proteins | sample 7332671 | NCBI WGS metagenome assembly JABUBK01 (sample SAMN07256342, study PRJNA390944) | subsurface metagenome | isolation source: Methane hydrate marine sediment | place: Pacific Ocean: Eastern North Pacific, ODP site 1244 | collected 2002
GAAGGTGGAACGGGGGGATGTGAAGAATACCTTCTCTCCATTCGATTTTGCCAAGGTCGATGCTTGTGATCAGATTTCTAGGGAAGAATTCCCGGCCAAGCTTGGACGGGACGGGCACGAATGCGCCGCTCATGCTGTACTTCGAGCTGTATTGTACAGATGAAAGGTCCAAGTGGCCGGTGAAGCTCTTATGAAGAGCTCTTAGGGCTCGTTCATGGACGGCGCGTGAAGTACGTAGAACCGACAGATGTGTCGAGTCCCCTGCCGCATAGACTTTCCGATGTCCAACTTCTGCATGGGAGTGAGCACCGATGAGATGTTGGGTTATTCGAAGATCGAAGCGATGGGAGAAGTGGTACTCGAGGACTTTGTCCTGGATCTCTAGTGGTAGGTGTAGAAACTGGAATGAAGCCATTGTGACGGGTCCGGGGTATGCGGGTGTGTGGAGGTTGACAGGGTCTGCTTACACGAAGACATGATGTTAGGCGAAGGCATGGGAATGAATGGGTTCGAGCTGGTGGCAGATCATCTGTTCTCCATACTGTGGAGTGCCTTTCAGGGGGAGATTGGACTTGTTGTAATTTGGCCGCCTTACCGCTCACGTGTCAGGCTGTCAGGCAACTTCCAGCCGGTTGATCTTGACTAATCATGAGTTTGTCTGGGTCGCGATTACCTTGCTGTACTCATACGATGCCCGTTTGGTTTGTGTAATAAGAAGAGTTGCCGGTACATTTTGGACAATGCGACGGCTGATTTGTTGAGTGAAGAGAGCTTGGAGTATTCAGTTTACCTTTTCACGCCCACCAGCCAGATGGCAGATACGGTACACGGCAGAATTTTATTCGCCTCTCCATGTTCAAACATTTGTTCGACACTTTCTTCTTCTTTTGAACCCTCACGAATCGTTGTAAAGCCTCGACGAATGTGAATAGATATGCCACATCTGATCATAGCACTATCAGAAGCAGCCTGACCAAGATTCGAGAGGCAGAACAACCCGTGTGATGCACATAGAGCAGGATCTCTGTTCCGATGGATACCAAAATGTCAAGAGAAATGACGAAATGACTTTGAGCCAAGTTCCACTTTCATATCTTAGTATCGAATACTGATACGCTCAACACTTCAGCCGCTTGGCCAGAGGGCACGAGAAACCTCTCTCCTCGCCCTCATGGCTTCATTTGTATTCGGAAACTGTGGTGGAATACCTGCTTTACTCATTGAGAGCACACTGCTTCAATATTTCCCCGACCCATAGCGTTTGGTGGAGCATATTCGCCTTTGTGTGGTATTCCTGCTTCCGCTTCCACTGTACTTCGGGAGCTTGCCTTCGACAGCCTTGACGAGCAGGATGGACGTCTCACCTCGTGGTCTAATCCACAACTGGGTCCCTCATCTTCCGCTTCTTCTAAAGACCATAATTTACGCTCCTTTTGGCTGGTCTCCCAACGCCGAATATCAAGATTGGTTGACAGAAATCATCGTTCAGTCTGCGAGACCTATCCTCCGAACTCCTGCTTCTCTTCTAAAATCTCAGAACTTCTTCCTCATCGATACTGGCATATGGGGTCATATGTGGGTCTCCAAATACACGATCCCATTATCTGTACATTCCCATGACCATGACCTGGTCGGTGATAAATTTGATCCGAACGACATCCTCACCATTCAGCAAGCAATCACTTTCTCAATCGATTCCTTGGCTATATATGACGACGAGAAGTCTTGTCCTATCCCTCCTTTGGCTCCAGCAGGCATACAGGTAGAATGGACAGGCCACCGACGACAAGCACGACCCTGGTCGAGATCTCCCTCTGGCCTCTCAGATCAAGGCATTTATCAACAAATGCTGTTAGATTTGCCCAATGGCTCTGACTCTCCTGTCATCTTGTTCGCTCATGGCGGTGCTTTCTGCCTAATGGATCCGGCCAACCACCGCCATACCGCCGCCCGTCTTGCAAACGCCACCGATTCAAGAGTTCTGAACGTCCGTTACCGGCTGAGCCCTCAGAGCATTTTTCCTGCTGCCCTCATGGACATTTTTGTCGCTTACTTGTCCTTATTGTCTCCTCCACCTGGCTCATTTCACCAAGCAGTCCCAGGAAGCAGAATAGTCCTCGCTGGAGATAGCTCAGGTGGCAATCTTGTCACTGCATTGCAGGTCCTACTCAGCACCCTTGTGCTAAACGGGAGAACACATGTTCGAAATCCTTGGAGCACGAATGAAAGTGATAGCATAATTAGCATTCCAAATCCCCCTACAGCAGCGTTGAGTCTTGCTTCACCCTGGCTTGATATCACCAGATCACTACCTTCTTGCGATTTGAACAGCAAATATGATTTCATAGCACCACCTGAACCTCTTCAACCAACCTTGATGTCGACATCTCCAATGTTTCCGCCTGATGAGATCTGGCCAGCTAAACCAGTTCGCACAGAGACATATTGTGAAGCTGTCATGTGTACACATCCTCTTGTCACTCCACTGACTACTCCAAAACAAGTCCTCGCATGGTTCCCGGCTGTATATGCCTGCGCTGGATGGGAAGGTATGACGGATGAAACAGAGGTATTCATGAGAAGATTAGCTGAGGCACAAATGACTACTGACAAGTCAAGAGTGGGCGGAAGAACAGGGTCCATCGACACACTTGTTGAAAACAGTGTCCTTGAGAGTAAGGAACACGTTTTTGATGGCTTTCTTGGGATGCCACATATGTTCGCGGCTTTTCAATACAATTCGGCTGGCAAGAAAGCCAGTCGGAACAGAATAAACCATATCAAGAGAGCTCTGGCCGAAGCACAACCTGGTAAGGATCAGCAAAAATCTACCGTCGATGGCACAACATGCTATGCGAGCTGGACGAATGTCAAGACCATGAAGGAGACTTCCATACCTATGAAAGATTTAGGCATGACCAGCGAGTTCTCTGGATACGTCCGAAAAGATCCTCTGACCGACGACTTCCTTTTCACAAAGGTTGGAGAGGGACGTGTCTTCCGTGTCGAACTTGAACGTCGACTGCGTGAAAACGAAATACTTGAAGATAAGAAGAGGGAGTGACCTCGGACTTACGCTCAAATACCACACGTCGTATCTCTGACATGACAATGATCATGGTTGCCCTGAGTGAAGCCTGAAGACGACATTATAGTCAGTCACAAAGCTCGGCGACGGTGTGGATCAAGACAAATCAGCTTTTCGTTGTCTTCCAAGCAACTTTGCGACTTCAGGAAGATCAGAAACTCTTCAGATAGTCTTTGAAATGTCTTTCTATAAACTAGATGAGGATGGACTCAACATGGTAAGTACCCCTTACAATGACAAGGTTGAAGATGACGCTGACCATTCATCAAGCTGGATCTGTACAATCGATTGAATAGACCAAAGCAAGGAATCAAGTCCTCCCATCTCCTTCCACAAGCTGTGACACCAGCACAACTCGCCATAATCGCAGGACCAGAGGTCACATTCCTTTATGAAAGCCAGCATCTCGAGGCATCTCACACAAGCCAATCCCTTCAGGACTTCCCGGTCAATACCGCCACAGTACCAGTTATGTTCAACCAAGAGTCTATCAACGAGGCAATTGATGCCCAAAGAATGCCCGCCCTCACCAATATCACTACTGCTCCTCAGAACGGAGAAGCACCAAGCACTCAACCACCGCCTGATAACAATGCTTCAAACAAGGCCATCAAAGACAGCGAGGAAAAGCAACAAGAAAACGTCAGCAAAAACAAGGACAAGAAGAGGAAACCAGCTCCACGATTCGATAGGATGTACAAATGTGAAAGCTGTAACAGCAGGGACATGGAGTTGACTGCAGCAAAGGCTCATGTCACGAAGAAACACGAAGGATGCGCGTTTTATGATATCATGGTCAGACGACCGAACAAAGAACGAAAGGTTCCTGTGGCAGAGTAAGATAGTGAGGTCAACGACTGGTATTACTTGGGTCAGATGGGATGCCTTGTCTTCTTTATGAGATGGATGTGAAATTGAACTAAAGAGGAAGTGACGAGAGAATGAACGCTGTGTCACCTTCAAGTTCATTGGAACTCATAAGATTACGGTTGACTCTTTGTACAATAGGCGGACAATACAGACACATGTTCGAATGGCTACGTTCTGAGAATTGAGCAGGTTGGAAAGGGAGTTCGTACAAATGGAATGAACTACATGTTTCTCAAGCTTCACATTGTCACACGAAACCTCCAAAGATGCTTTGTAGAGTGTTGAATCCGATAGCGTTGATGAATCAGAACATTTGCTACAGGAACAGAAACTACCCAAACCCCTCTCCCTCCATTACCTGCTCATTCACTCTCACTAACCTCCCCCCTCCCCTTCCCCTCCATACTAACCTGCCTAACCCGTCTCTTCTCCCCCATAAACCTCGCAACCACAACCCCCAACAACAAAGAATAACACACCAAAAGCGGCAGCGTCAACCACCTAGCCGCCTGCTCCTGCATACACAAACTGCGCAGCTTAGAACCATAGTCATCCCCATCCCCAGCAACCACATAATCCTTGACCTGACAAGTCCAACCACCAACACTAAACCCCTTCCCATCCGGCGCTACATAAGCCCCATCCCCATCCACGATCGTCTGATCGCCACCATCACCAGACAACACAAACCTCGCAGAAGAATAATATCCCACCATCGCCCCAACAAACCCCACAAAACTCCGACACACACTAAACGCAAGAATAAAGACCGTAACGGCCCAGAGCCAGCTCGGCGCGCGTCCCTCCCGGGCAGCCGGTGTCGAGAGTTTCGCCAGCCACGCCCGGCGACCGATGTAGATGTGGTCGATTGAGAAGAAGCAGATGAAGAGCAGGAGGGCGTCGATTGTGCCGCCGGCGCCGGGGATGATGTTTAGGATTAGACCGTATGAGTTGTATTTTGAGGGGAAGGCGAGGATGGGTGTTGCTGGTTGGGATGAGGTGGAGGTGGAGGAGGCGACGATGATGGTTGGGTAGGAGGTGAGGTCTTGGGTGGCCCAGGTTGTGAGGAGGACGGTTAGGATTAGGATTATTAGGGAGATGACGAGGATTAGGGAGGTGAGGATTGTGGATGTTGTTGGGGATTTGGGGGGTGGGAGGAAGGACATCATGGTCGATTGGTGGAGTGTGTGGTCGGTTGAGTGAGGTTGGAGCCGGTGCCCGAGTGAGATAGTAGCTGGTGGTTTGACCTGGTCGACGAGCGATGTTGTTGTTGCGGCTATGTTCAACTCTTTTACTGTCGTCCTAGACTATTGAACTGGAAGATCAATTCTCTTCGACAAGGATTCTGTAATGCTGATAGACGTAGAGATTTCTTATGGTGTAGTGTAGCAGGAAGCAGTTTTTATGTCGCGCCTTCAAGAGCGAATCCAATATGGGTCAGGATAGACAGGGATGACAGCATTCATTTCATTTCCATTCTGCCATCATCAATTCCTTCCCGTGCCTGTATCTCGCATAGTCCTAGTATGAAGCCAAGCAACGATGACCTTTCTACCTGGCAAACCCAAAAAGCACCTGCACATGGCCGCTTCAAATCCGTGGTTGGACAGAAACACCGCGAGCACCAGCGAGGGAGCAACTGAGAGACCCAAGAAATTAGCTAAGCCAAGAGCCTCTCAAATCATGTCCACACCGAAAGAGGTCTAGCTCTTTTTTCTGCTGGTCAATTTTTGGCTCCGATCATCGATTTCGTGTGCAAAAGACGATGAAGGCTGAGAGTCTACTCTGCTGATTGGGTGAGGATTTGGCGGTTGGAGCCGTGCTGGTGGGTTTGTGAGCTAACTGTATCAGGTCGACGGCTGCGAGGTCTTTCGCGAAGGACGGAGATATCAGAGCCCTTCTTGCTTGTTGATATCTTATGGACCATCAGACTGATGTGATCCCAATCTATGATGATCCTCGTTGCAACACACGATGGCCGTCGGGTTCGTTTCGAGAATCAAATCATTCCGATGTTAATGTCTTTAGTACGATATTGTTCTGTCGGTGATTCAAAGTCCCACCGTTCACGAGAGCAGACCAAGTCCAAGCACATCATCAGTCTCACTACAAATCCAGACGATGAAGTATCTGGTGACCTCCCGACGCCCTCAACCGTCGAGCAAATTGCATGTCCCTCTGTTTGATCGTGACTCTCGAAGCGTGACTTGCAAAGTTTGTATCTAACAACATATCCATTGCACGACGACCATGGGACTTAACCAATCTCACCCTCAAAGAATCCACCATGAAAGCTTCTGCTGCTTCGTGCAGGCCATTGATCGCATCGCCTGAGATTCCTGTACCAGATCTGAAGTCGCCTATTTTCTACTTGATCAGTCGTTCGATGGGTATTTCGGGTATAAGAGGGCCGGTCGCCTTGTGATACTGATGGACCCCCAGAGACCTTGTCTGATAGGGAGATAGTTGCCAATGTGCTGCTAATGTAACATCCAAGGCACTTCCCTTTCAGGCCTCTTGGATTCCGAAACCACCTTGCGTCGCTTGAACAGCATTCGTGCTCCAGTCTTTCCGGTTCTGGCGGCTTTACTACTGAGTGCTAGATCGAACGTTCTTGGAATCTTCTTCGGCCCTGACCGCTTCTTGTTGTTGGTTGTTCTGTCTGCCGCTACGTGGAATGGTCAGTGAAGAACTGCAGAACGTCAGTGTGCGAGAATGTAAAGGAGAGATCGATATCAAACGATGAAAGAAGCTTTGCAGGAAATTTCGCAAAAAAGGGGTTCCAGGTTTGTAACGAAGATCGAGGTACCAGAGCCTCCTCATTCGGAGAGACACATGTGAGAAGACTCAGTATGAGTTGAGGCTCAGAAGTGAACTGAACCTCAACTGAAGAAAGTGGCTAATGTGAACCCTCACATTCATCTAAAGTGATTGTTCAGTTCGTGGAGGAGTTCACATTGGCTTTAGTTCTCGTCCCATAAGACCGGTACTTAATTTTCCTTCTCTCTTCCACCAGTTGTTTTCCCTAAATACCCCGACCTTATCTTGTACGTCCATTGCCCTCCCCTTTTACCCAAGGCATTGAACCCTTTACCCCTTTCACACTCAAAAAAATATTCAAAGCACCAAAATGCCACCAAAGGGAAACCTCCCTAGTGATACGGAGCAGCCTCCTACCCAAAGCGGATCTATATCAATCAAGGATAACGAACCAACCACACAAAACAATCAACCTGTCTCTCAGAGCCCCAAGCCCGTACCCATCGAACCAAAGACAATCACCGGAACAATCGCCGAAGCAGCGTAAGTACAGTACAGCACCTTTCACAAGCCACACACCAAATCTCGAATAATCACACTAATTCTCACGCGCCACAGGGCAGCACTCACAGCACCACGTCGAAGAGGCCGAAAACTCGGCAGTGGAGCGGGCGTCCGCATGAAATCAGGAGACCAGTACTCGACCAACCCGAAAACCCAGCGTGACAGAGAAAAGCGACAGAACGAGACGAATGGGTATAAAGCGGCACTTTTTCGGGCGAAGGCGGCTAATAGGCAGTGGGTGTCCAAGGGGATCGCGAGGTTGAGGAAGACGAAGGGGTATTTGGCTTTGGATGTTGAGGAGCGGAAGGAAGAGGAGGGTAGGCAGAGGGCTGTGTTGGTTGAGGAGAGGTAAGTTTGTGACCTGGTCACTGTGATGTATCCGGGCAGATGCTGACTCGGTACGTACACAGGAAACGCCAATTCGGCGATCCACCCCAGATGATTCTACAGCAGGCAATGGACAGAGTTGCAGAGCAGAAAGAAAAACAGGACAGCGATACATCGCTCGTCAGCAGTGCTGCGAAGCAACTCTCCGATGCTTATCCCGATGACACGGACGATGATTGACGAGACGATGGCCAATGCAATACGAGGAGATCAGTTTATCGACAAATATCGCCTGTGATATTGTTTGTGATAATTGCTACATCGGGTTGCTCTTCAAGTCGCTGGGTGCGTTGCATTTCAAATTGGTGTTTTGGAACATGGAGAGACAGCAGCCTGGTCACTTGAGACACTCTTGGAATTGGTGCTTGGGTCAAGGAGGTAGAGACGGAACTCGCGGCAATACCTTAGCAATACATTGCGATGCCGTAACAGCAGGATACAGTCAGATGGAGTTCAACATCAACGACAATCAGGGGGCTGTGTGATCGAGAATTGGATTTAGCTATTTCAAAGCGAGATAGCTCACTCGACCTACTCGTATGACTCAGTTCCACGAAATCTGTGTGCGCACTCTGTTCAATCTTCATTTCATGCTGATGCCTTTCCCTTTCTTTAACACTCAGGATGTTATATTTGGGTCAGACCAATCTGATCCACCTGATCAGTAGTCACCACCACCATATCGTCTCCCACCATAACCACCTCGGTTCTCATCATCATCACCTCGTCGTCGACCATAGGATCGTGTTTGCTCACTATCTTCCTCAGGGGCACCGAAACCACCTGGCATTTCCTCCGATGCATCCTCTCCTCGTCGTCGGGTGTTGCCAAAACCGCCGCCAGAGCTATACTCGTCCTGTTGGGTGTTTCTACCAAATCCACTGGAACCATAGCTCTGCTCTTGTCGGCCACCACCGTATTCATCTCCACCTGTTCGGCCATAGCTTGAAGTTTGCTGACCATAGCCGGTTCCAGAGCCGTATTCATCGGAGCGCTCGTTTCTACCGTAGCTGCTCTGTTGACCGTATCCGCCTGCGGTGTACCCTGATTGCTGGGTTTGACGACCATAGCCTGATGTCTCGGTTTCGTCGTCGTTGCCTTTCCGTCCGTATGTTCGCTTCTTCTTGTCATCATCGTCATCACTGTCCTTGCGTCGTCCGTACTTGGGCTTCTCATCGTCGCTGTCCTTCTTACGTCCGTACTTCGGTCGGTCATCATCATCGTCGTCCTTTTGCTTTCTTCCATACTTCGGTTTCTCATCATCGCTATCCTTGTTCTGACGCCCGTACTTAGGTCGTTCATCGTCGCTGTCGTTCTTCTTGCGTCCATACTTCGGTCGGTCATCGTCATCATCATCATCCTTCTGCTTGCGTCCATATGTCGGTTTCTCGTCGTCATCGTCCTTTTGCTTACGCCCGTACTTTGGCTTATCCTCGTCACTATCATTGTCCTTGCGTCGTCCATACTTTGGCTTCTCATCGTCACTATCTTTGCGTCTTCCGTAACTTGTTTGCTTAGGTTCGTCATCGTCTCTTCGACCATACTTTGGTTTGTCGTCATCATCACGACCTTGTCGTCTACCGTAACTTGGTGTCTCATCGTCATCACCTCGTCGACGGTTGAAGGATGAAGTCTGTTCAGAACCAAAGCCTCCAACGGTTCCCTGCTGGCCGTAGGTGTTTCTACCACCTGAAATTCCAGTAGAGCCAAATCCACCGCCTGATTCCTCTTGTCGACCATATGTGCTGGATGTATTAGTCTCGAAACGTCTAGTTTCAGAATAAGTTCCACCATAGCTGGTTCGCTGCTCATGAGTGGTTCGACCTGAGTATGCACTTCCGCGTTCGTGTTGCTGTTCGAAACTTGTATGCTGCTCTACACGACCGCCGAATCTATCGTCAGTCCGAGAGTATTGACTTTGATTGTAGTTGCCAGAGTTTCGATTGCCGCCAAGTTGAGTCACAGTCTGTGTTCGCGAGCCGTCATCGCCATAACTTGTTCTGTTGTAGGTCTGTGTGTCGTCTGACTGATCACCCATAGCACCGGCAACCACGCCACGACCGACTGCAGAAGTGAGCCCACCGACAAGACTTCCAAGGACACCCCCTCCGACAGCTTCACCTGCAGACTGACCGAGCGAAGCAATCGCAGCGTCATGTGGACTACCACCACTTGGTGCGCCGAATCCTCCTGGAGCACCTTGATGATTGGCAGTGTAGACGTTGGGCATACCAAGCTTCTTTGCAGAACCATGACCATGGTCGTGCACTCCTGGTTTGTGGTTTCTACCTTCTTCAACACCTTCTCGGCTCAATTGATCACGTAGACCATCCTTCTCCCTCTCGGATTTGCTCTGCCACCATTGCTCAACAACACCAAACATCAAAGCTCGGCCGTCAGCTGAACCATCTTCACCAACTTGTCGTAGAGCGGGATGATGGAAGACACCTCGAATAATGCGGTTGAGAGTACGGTTAATATCAATCGACTCATCATCCCAAGCAGCAATAAGCTGTGGCACAACCCATCGTAAGACCTGGCCAGCAACCTTGCCAGCTGGTTCGTTGAGGACATTGGAGAAATGGTCCTTGGAAAGCATGCTGTGCGTTGGATCGCTGCACTCGTCATCACTAAAGACGATGTGCTGCTTCTCCACACTTGACTGAATGATGGTGGATGAACCAGTGTTCAATTCTGTCTTGATCTGAGAGATGATGGGCAACATGAAGGGCGCGAGAAGGGAGAAGACAAAGATGTTGACCTGCTCTTGGACCTTCTCAATAATGTCAGGAAGGATTGGAATCTTATCAATGGTCTCGGTGATTGACTGCATGATTTCGTCGTGCCATTCGATGATAGGGTAGATTTGCTTCTGAACATCGTTGATGTATTGCAACCACTCTTCTGGTTCACGAGGACTGATCTGGGAGTTGGCCATGGCAGCTTGTGCGGCGTTTGTTTTGAGCTCATCTGCTTTACCCGCCTCATCTTTCCCGCCGAAAATTCCGTCTGGGAGATTCTTCAACAGGTCTTGGATAACAGAGGAGTTTTGACCTTGTTGTTGTGCTTGTTGAAGAGTGCCTTCCAGCTCTTGAATTTCAGATTGAGTCACCTTGTCGTCGAATTCGCCAGTGACTGAGTGCAAGAAGTCAACCCCGCCGAAGGTACCGGTGACAAGTGGATAGGCTTGCGAGCGAGCCCCTCTAAGGCGCACTTTGCAGTTTCGGCCAACATGAGGAAAGATGTTTCTTTCTCCAAGTTCAATCAAGACGAGTTCGGTGAAATTTGAATGTGCAGAGAAATCTTCGAGACAATGGCATCCAGTTCCAAGGAGTCGCAGTGCTTCATAGAGATCAGCCTTGTTATTGTTTCTTGCGTATCGGCGACCAAGCTCAATAGATTGACCAAAGAGTTTTCGAACCAGACCAGCAGAGGTATCAATCCCGAGATTCTCTGAAGCAATGTACGCTTTGAGACCAAGCTCTGGATCGATTGCGAGTTCTCGTTCTTCGTCGATGGGGGCGCGGAGACGTCGGTCGTATCGTCGAGCATCTTCGTTGTCTGCATAATCTTTTGGGTTGTCAATGTGCTCCTCTGGACGGTAGCATCCCAGTCGCTCTGTAGTAACCTCGAATTCTTTCGTGCCATAACCGAATGACATGAAACCAAGGATCCAGAGGACAACTCGAATAGCTTCAGCACTGATATTCTTGACAGTGCCAACATCAACCTGAACAGGATTAGTCATCTTCTTTCCATTCTGAAGGTTCCACTCACAGCTTGGGAGTAGTCACGAAGCCAGTTGCCAAAGTAAATCTAAGAGAATATTAGCTGTGTTGCAACAATGTTATGGGATCAGGTCAGCTTACTCTCTTCACGTCAAGTTTGCTGAACTTCTTGCCACCCATGGCTCTGGAGGCCACCAGAGTAAGAAAGGTGTCTTCGAGATCTCCATGTCGCCAATTCTCGCCTTCAATCTTTGATGTTGAACCAATATTTCCAGCTCCAAAGGCATGAGCAGGTCGAGCTAGAAGTATGATGCCAATAACACACAACAGTGTGAATTGGGTTGCGGAAATAGCCATGTTGGTGGTATTTCTGGTTGGTACTTAGCCCCTCCTTATTTTATTGGCTGCGGGGAGGTGTCTGCAAGGAACCAAAGGTTATGGGACAGTTGTATTTGGACAACAACGTCAAAGTAATGCTTTGCAATACCTCTTGTGAACTTGCAATGGCTTTGGAGATGTGCAAAGTCTGCGAGGGAATTGTTTGATAGTGTTGGTAATTGAAACTTGAAAGCAGGAAGTGCGTGGTCGAGAACGAACATGAACCTGGAATGTTAGTCAAGACTTTCGTCACACATGTTGTGTTTCAGCTGGAAAGGCTGCATTTGCATGGATCCACGTCGATCAAGTCCCTCTTGGCTGTCAACCACGTCCACTTGTTTCACATGCTCTCACAGTTTACGGGGCGCGTCTATCTACTGAACGAACGATCAACACGACTCGGATTCACGACAGATGTATCAACAGCAATCAATCATCGAGCCATACTCCATACTACAAAGGACACCCGGGCACTGTATTTGGCCACGCAGAGTCAATGGAACCGTCAAACGAGCCATCGCAGGAATTCACAGGAATTATCTCAAAGCCACAGTCAGAAAGAGATAAACATCGATGATTGGTATTTCATTAGTCCTTACGCTGCATTAATTTACGTGCATCACTTCGTCCCAAGTACTGATCATGCCATCCATAGTCATACGTACTCCCAAGACCGCAGTCATCCTTGCTCCCCAAGATACCTGAACGCCGTTGCTGTGTCCCTAACATCTTCATCAGACCACTCAAATTACTGCACCTTGGCTGTCACGGTTGACAGGTCTTCTCTCCGTGCTTCTCGAGTGAATCTTGTATCGGTTGTTACCTGGATCAGTCACAGTATTGCCAGGCGCAGTTGCAGCATTGTACTCGACATCTCCTTCTCGGTAACGACGATCATCGTAGACTCCATCATTCGTACGACCAAGACGACCATCTCTATGACCACCTAGACCTCCTTGACCACCATCCTGATGCACAGCGTTGTTAAAGCCGGCCTGCATACCTCTCAGATGATGAGCTGCGTCGAATGGAGCACCACCATATGCCTCCTCGTAACCCCAACCGGCCTTTCGAGTGAAGACTGCGGTCTCGAAACCTCCTGCACCAGCTTCGCCAGCGCCGAAAGAGAAAGGAGTATGACGGGTCATAGGGATATGGTTGAAGCGGAAATCGAAGACCGAGGCGTACACCATGCGATAAGCTGAGAGGGCCATGACACTGCCGATGGTAGCGCCTGCAAGGCAGTCGTACCAGTTGTGGAACTCATCGATAGTGAGTGCGCCGGTAATGAGAAAGGCTCCAAGAACGGGTGCGTAGGTGACAACCAACTTCCACATGGCTGGGTGATAGTTGGACCATACCTTCAACTTGGCATTGAGGTAGAAGTATAGGTACAGGAAGCCAGCCAGGAAATGAGGTCGTAGTCCTCCGATGAGTCACTTGATGAAGACTTGAAATACGGCGGCTGTAATGAGGGAGTAGAGGAGGCCAATGATCGCGTTGTTGACGTCCCAGAATGATCGGATACGGATCTGCATGAGCAGAATGACCGCAATGGGGATTAGAGAGGCTAGAAGAGCAGCTTCCCAGATGGGGACAATCTCGTTTCGGAGGGGGTAGGCAAATTGAGGGTAGACAATCTGGCCATCAGCGAAGGTGATTGGGAATGATCGACTGGGGGCTGGATCAGCGTTGTAGACACCAAGTCCAACTGCGCCCAATGCAGCCATTGTGACAATATCGAGCCAAGTCATTTTGATCCTGGCAGTAGTGTTAGCTTTGGCATATCAACCATGGAGCAAAGATCTCACCATTGTCCGAAAGTTGGTCGTCGATTGAAGTTTCCTGAGTTGATATCGAACATGGCCTTCTTCTGTTTTCTGTCTCGCTTTTCCGACTTGCGAAGACTATGGCTGCGATCTCTGCGATGCTCTCCGCTGGTCCTCATAGGCATTGTCGTGTTACCTGAGGTGGTGGTGGTGTTGTATGCGGGATCCGCCCTCTGCTCACGCTTGCGACGAAGGAAATTCATCCTGGCTAGCTTCGTAGACTCGAGAGCTGAAACAGGTAACGACAGTACAACGACACGGCGAAGTGTTGGCAACTGAGGGAGAGGATGAGAGGGCGAAAGGTAGAGAAGAAGTTCTACACGAGGGTGGTGGTGAAGCGACTACGTTTTGTCAAACCCAACCACCGAATACAAACATTTCGTCACTGCTCGCTTATCTGCAAACTTGTCACCTGCACACTTTTTCCGTTTCGAACAGAGCTAGAGAATACAAGTTTGCTCCGAGAGGTTTCAGCTAGCGATGCAGCCATTCACATTTTTCGAAGAACTGCAACACGAAATACTTGCAGTAAGCCTCAAAACTTGGAAGAGATGTATGGCCTGACGTAGTTAATTTGGCTTTGTGGACACTCACGCGTAAGCTCAACGCGCCCAGGACTACGAATTTGGGATGGGCACACTTCTGCAACGAGGTATCCTTTCATGATTGGTTTACTCAACCCAGGTTTTCCATGAGTTTGCCTCCAATCTCGATAACTACCGGATGGAATATGCCGATCGACTTCGTGGAAGCAGCTGACATTGCCTGACCAGGTCGAGCGTCGCAATCATGTCATAGGCTTGAGAAACCAAGCTTTTGTTAAGCTTTGCGGGGGTATCTTGGATTGTGGCTGAAGAAGGTTCGGCTTGATGGCTGGTGAGCACGGGAGGAAGAACCAACCTCGTTGAGGCTCACTCTCACAGACCAACCTCATATGCACAACCAGCCAAATGTAGTCGAATGGACACCTTCTTAGGTTCCTGCTCTGCTTCACAACTCCAGAGGCTGGTCTGACTGTTTGAAAGCTCTGAGTGCGAATATTCGATGAACGAAACAGCATGACATGAAGATATCTTCCTATCGACCCAGTTCGAAGCTAATGGCCAAGACGTACTGTGGATCAAAAAAGAGCCTCGAGAGTGGCGTTTCGGGATACGTGTTCGAACCATGTGCTTTCTCCCTCCAATGGTACTCGAGACCAGGGAACTCCAACGGACTCATCAAACGTGGTGTACGGAGTAGCACCTCGCGACTCGATTGGACTAGCTCGATGAAGTTTTCCTGTTGACAAAGAGATTGCAGAATCAACATATTGCTTCTCACTTAGGTACGTGATGTGAGTGACTGACTATCCACGGCCATAGAAGCAGATATTCCCGGGCGAAGAGGTCTCAAAGATGCGCCAGGGGTACCGGCTAGCGACCACCCTTGATCCCGGCAAGCCAATTACCGGAGCACTCTACAATCAGGAACGTTTGGCAAGAATCAGTGGTTTGCAAATCTCACAATGTCCTCAAGAACACTTCGTAGGTTGAAGAACAGGCCTTATCTCGTGCATCTACGGCGTCACAACACCGGCTTTCGATAAATCGCTGATCAGTCACACTACACATCATGTCTTCCTGCCTTGCTCAGATCTACTTGTTGGTGACACACTCGCCTACCTCTCGAGCTGTTTTCAACGAGAGTTGACGCGAAGAGATGAGATGGTGAGTTCATTACTGACATAGCAATTCCAAAACTGCGTAAGTCGAGTGTTGAACTTGCCGATGAACTTGGCATCGAAGGTCGAACTTCATCTCATTGTTTGTTGACATCTACATCAAGACCGTTCTCAGCAGCACCACGGTAGGTGGTATGTGTATCGTTTCGGGCCAAATTTGAAGAGGTTGAGAGTGTTTTAGTTGTTGACAGTGCTACTCTACAGTGTACTCTAGATCCGTGATCAACGACAGTGAGAAATTCGTGATCAACTGACCAGCAACCGAGAATTGATGGTACAATGATTGAAGATGAAGAAACGATCAACGAACCAAGTCCTTCATCCTCGCACGCGCTCTTCTCAGATGAACTTGAGTGCCTGTGATTGGTGGAACACATTACCGGGACCCCGGCATCAAGGCATCACCATACCTCTTTGACCAGATGACAACAAAGACCCCACAGCTCTTCAGGTACCACGCGTCTGTACCGAACAATCCAACCAGTCAGATCTGGTGTTTTCAAAGCATTCAAGAATGTCCGAATCACTGATTTCACAAAACACGACAGCTCCGCCTACCGGGTAGCTGGAATACCGGACTCTTTGTCCGCAGCGCGTTTGTACCTCATACATGAGCTCACGGAAAGAGCTTGAGGTCACATTTGTCGGATCCTACACTTTTCGGTATGGGGCTCTTGCATATTGCAGCTGTCATGGACCAGAGATTCGATCAATTGGTATGGAGAGGTACCTCGCGAAACGAAGTCATGACATACTCGGTGAAGTTGTGACGTGAGGAAGACATTGGCAATTGCGAGAAGTGCCATCTGTCAAATGCTGAGGCTCATCTCCTGGGTGTTGGAAAATCAGTAGACTCGTCGAAAGTGTTTGTCTCTTGCTATCCTAAGTTACCCAGTCAACGATCAAAACAATACCGTCAACATGGCTCAGAATGGCAACGGAAACCAGTCCTTGTAAGTCTCCTCATACTGTGCATCACAGGCACACAAGCCAGTTCCATGCGGAGCATCTCCTCCCAGATGTCGAGAGAACCTGTAGAGCCAAAGGCTGACCACAATGTAGCTTCCAAACTCACTACCGAAGTCCCGCCCAAATCATCTCCGACGCAGCAGGAGTAACACAACCCAGCGACAACCCATCCCAAAGCTCCCAATACATCACCAACAACTTCGGAGCGCCATGGCCCGCCGACGGTGCCCACGCCCTCAACGTAGGAGGTCTCCCAGTCACAAGCGACCCGTTCCTCTTCGAAAAGCAACAGACATTCGTCCGTGAGAAAGTCGTCGAGCGTCGAGTTCATCCTGCTGGATCCGGTCACTTTGGATACTTCGAAGTCACCAAGGACGTCACGAGTCTCTGCAAGGCTGATTTCCTATCAAGCGTTGGCAAGAAAACACCTCTGTTCCTACGGTTCTCAACAGTCACCTTCGGCAAAGAATTCCCCGATCTAGCACGCAATCCGAGAGGATTCGCTGTAAAGATGTACACCGGCGAAGGCAACTACGACATCGTCGGCCTAAACTGGCCGATCTTCTTCGTCAGAGACCCCATGCAAGGCCCCGACAACATCAGAAGTCAAAGCCGAAACCCCAAGACCTTCTTCATCGACTACGACGCGACCTTCGATTTCCTCGCCAACGTCCCGGAATCGAACCACGCGGGAACCATGTTCTTCTCTGACAGCGGACATCCTGACGGCTGGAACTTCCACGGCTACGGCTGCCATACGTTTACGTGGGTCAATTTGAAGGGCGAACGGACACTTATCAAGTACACGTTCAAGAAGAAGGGTGGTCAGAAGTTTATGGATTTCGATACCGCGCAGAAATGGTCCGGTATTGATCCTGATTACTCCAAGAAGGACATGTACAACGCGATTGAGGGTGCCATCAGCGGCAAGAACGCATTCCCAGAGTGTAAGTGTCGCAGACTCATCAGCACAAGTTAATCCAAGCTAATATATCCTAGGGACCGCATACGTCCAAACCATGACACCAAACGAAGCCGAAGCCTGCAGCTTCGACCCCTTCGATGTCACCAAAGTCTGGCCAAGAGACCAATTCCCTCTCCAAGAGTTCGGCAAGATCGTCCTGAACAAGAACCCAGATAACTACCACCGAGACGTTGATCAGGCTGCTTTCTCGCCATCGTCGCTCGTCCCGGGTATCCAATCTAGTCCCGATATGCTCCTTCAATGGCGTATGTTCTTCTACCGGGATGCACAGATGTATCGTCTTGGCTCGAATATGCATCAGATCCCTGTCAATTGTCCGTTTATGGCGGGTAGTTATGCACCTCAATCCTACGATGGCCACATGCGAGTTGATAACGCCAACCAAGACCGTCTGAACTATCAACCAAACTCATATGACAAGCCAGTATATTCCGAGCGAGGTGTCGAAGCACCGTTCGCCGTGGCAAACCCTGTTGTCTCCCGTCAATCTCACCACAAGAATGAAGGGACAGACGTCGAGTATGAGCAAGCACGTGTTTTGTACAACCGAGTCATGGACGATACCCAGCGCGATCACTTGCACAAGAACACTGCAACCTGCATGAACGCTGGAGTCAGTCAGAAGACACGAACACTATATCTCGCACAGGTGTGGAACATCTCGCCAGACTACGTCAAGGGCGTCATTTCGTACCTCGAGGATAAAAATGTGGATGTGAGCGAGGTTGAGAAGTTGAGCAAGGCTGCTGCCATGATGGGAAAGACACAAAAATATGCTCCCAAGGAGACTGCGATACATTTCTTGACTGGACGAGATGTACCGGCCGCCGCGGCTCCTTTCCCTGAGGGATAGAAATGTCACCTCCGACCCATACTGTGATTGTCCAGAATACTCCAGTGGGAAGTGTAGTGCAATAGCAATAGTATCGGATCAAAGATATGGGTTACTCCACCATGTACAGATATCGTCTGACTGCTCTTCCAGATTGTTCACTCCCTCATGCCACTGTGCCTGCACCATCTCTTGCTTCTGCTGCGCTGTCCGTTGGTGCAGCCTGTGCTGATGCGCTCGGCGTCAGGTACGGCTTTTCCATGGCGAGTGTCTGCCTTTCGAGGAAATGAAGTGTGTCTTTTTGATACTGCAGGGAGGTCGCTTGAAGTCTTGTCTGCCGCGTGAGCATCGTAGCCGTGACCACGGCAGCGGTAGTAATGCCCGCAGTGAGGAACGCAGCGGCCGCCATGGCGTAATCTGTTCCCTTTGCCTTGTTTTGGGATTCGCTGATGTCGTCCAATTGCTTTTTCACGTCTGATAGGAGTACCTGGACATCATGTGTGGGGATTTGAACATCGCTTGCTGCTTTATTTGGCACGATTATGGTTTGAAGGGTTGTCTGCGTCGGTGGTTGTGCATCCTATGCTGGTAGGGCTCTGTAGCTGGTTAGCTGTAGCTTGTCTGAGGTTATGCCATAGACTCACTGTTGAAGTGGAGCGTTTGTAGGTATCTGGTAACCTTGTGTACACGCGAAGGCCATGATGGTGGTGACTGCAGTAGCAGCAGTGAACGAGAGCTTCATGATGATGGATGATTCGGGGATAGCGATTGTGAGTGGGACTTGATGTTGTCTGTTGATACACCGTGGAGGATATGCTGGGTGGAAGCCGAAGTTGCAGGTCCCTGTTCAGAAGTGAATGACTGCGTTGCTGTCGCTGTGCTCTTTCCGCGGCATCGTGGTTTCGTCTATCATCATTTCATGTTTGGGTGGAGTACGCTAGTGGATGACCCCGAAAGTCGGGACTGCCACGCGAAAACTTTGGTGAGACTCAAGGACCTTCGGCACCTGGCAGATGTGTGAGTTTGGGAGGGCTCGTGTAGAGTCTTTCGTCAAGCAAAGGGGTTCGTAAACATGGTTCTACGAGTCTGGTACGAAGATTCAGTTTGGGATGTACGAGAGATGGATCTCAGATTCTGCCGTGTCATGCACGATTCTGGAAGGTGAGCGGTGGATGGTGGAATAAAAACGCAGCTGTTCGTGGTGGTGAAGAGGTCATGCACAACGACATCAGTGGTCTTCGAGCTCTTCGAGCTTCTCAAGCTCTTCAAGCTCTCGACTCTGGAATCTCGAGTCTGCAATGCACTCACTACCAGAGAGACTTGCCCTTGTATGGTTCGCCTGAGACCTTTGCACTTCAAGCGATGTCCTGCAACACCCTGACCACCAGTCGAAGAAACAACTCACCTACAGGAAGAATCTCCTTGCCAATCTCACTCGACAATTGCAACTTTCAGAGCGACAAAGCATGTCGCAGACAAAGGGCAGCGTCAGTCAGGAGCTGTACCTGCACGGCAACCGCCCCGATCGGTACGTTTCTGTACGAAGAGGGGAGTTCTCCGAGACTGTACGAGATTGCACTTGAATGCACTGCTCCCTCTCCGATCGTGATCTGATCCAATATGAGGCACCAGATCAGACCGGACTTGATATCCTGACTTCTGCCACCGTATCACTGGAGGACTTGAGAGAACGCTAATAGAAAGCTACCACGTTCAGGGACTCGGTGCGATGCTAGTGCTACCACATCCAGCAAGATACAGGTCGTAGTGGAAATGGCCGTTGAACCCCCGATGCTTGTTGAAAAGTGTACTGGCGCCTTGACAACAAGACCGAACTAAACCTGAACTCAGATTTAGCCAACGATGCAAGTAGACTATGCTCGATCCACATGTAACACAGACGAATCTCAACTGCCGAAAGTCCTTCAGATCCCTATCACTTGTCCTATCATCAGATAAGAACGATGGTAGCGCATAGACTACTTACCCGACATTGCTCGTACTGGATGTACTTGGAGAAGTTCGCAGTACTAACAGATTAGGAAGGTGATATGTTCTCATTGGTGCGGACTTGTTCAGCGGCATATCCGCAAATGCAGAATCTGAGGAATCTGGCCACTTCGCACTGGTCCAGCCTGGGGTAATCGACCCGCTAGAGCATTATGATGAAAACTCTGCGCCATGTGGGAGCTGTTTAAGCAAAAAAGTTGGCATGACTTGACGAGAGTGAAGGAAAACGTCGTTCGAGCTAAATCAGTTGGTTCTAGCTGCTACTTGCTAACTGGCCTCGATTTGCCCATCAAAGGTAATGACAGATGCAACACGGTGTATCTTTCCCAAAGATGTGATAGCTTGAAGAGCCAGAGGTCATTCGGCTAGCAATCTTGACCACCACCAATGACAGCTGTACAAAGTCGGCAGACGAGAGATCCCGTGTTCAAGAGAGAGACACATCTGGGGATGCGATCGATCTGACCCTCAATATTTCACTTCGACCTCGAACAAAAATTGACCATTTGACTGACTCGTAGCATCTCATCGTGATAGTGAACAGTGCAGCACTCGTTCCAGTTTAATTCCTGATGCCTGGAGAAATCAGGGTCTTTTTCAAGCGAAAAGCAATCTTGTAACGTCTCCAACTGTCATGCCAAGCCGTCTAGAATGAAAGAGGCGTCATAAAAAATCCCTTTGATCGTCACATTGGAAGAGAGGTTTATTAGGCGACAAGTGGAATCAGCTCGGACCCCTAACTTATGTTGGACCACGATGGAAGACAGGAGTTGTCAAGCGGAGTACTTGTAAATTAGTAGTGCAGGGGGGTTCAACAGACAGGTGGATGTGGGTGTTGAGGCAGGCGCAGTCTGTTGCAGCTGACGATCGAGACTCGCTGTGCGTGCGCTTGTGCTTGTGCTTGCTCCCGTCGCTGAATCTCCTGCCTAGTGACAATTAATCGACCGCATCTGACCTTTCTTCACTCATTCCATCCAGCGTCTTCAATAACACTCATCCATTTGATTCATCGCCAGTATCGTCCTCCAAGAAAACCACAACAACCACAACGATCAAAGCCTAGAGCCCGCCTCGGCTAACCTACCTGTCTCTATCCTCTCTTTTTCCCTACAGCGACAATGGGTCGCAACCAAATCCTCACAACCATCGATGTCGAAAGATTACTGTTTGCCGGCAAACAAATCGTTATTGTCGACGGAAATGTCCTTCAACTTGACGGCTGGCTAGACGAACACCCTGGAGGAAAACTGGTCATACTGCATATGGTGGGAAGGGATGCTTCGAATGAGGTCAACATGTAAATATTCTCTCCTGGTGTCGTCGTCGTCGATCAACATTTCATATGTCCTGGTGTCTGTCGGAGAGTATCATATCAAACACAGGACGAAGTCAAAAGACGTGGTGGGTGTTACAGCACGACTTATATCACTTCTCGGAATTCTCGGAAGTGCGGACCCACAGTCCGTCCCTTTACACACCCAAGGCCCCCAGTGATTGATTGATTGATTGATGCTGAGCTAATCCTCTATTCCTTTTCTAGATACCACCATACCTCCACTCTAAAGCGTATGCTCAAATACCGAGTTGGCATACTCAACGAACCATGGACGAATAAGACCCCTCCCATCCGAGGCGGAGTTTTCATTAACCCCGACGAAGCCAACACCTGGGATTCTGATACCGAACTGAGTGACACATCTACCCTCTACTCCTCGAGCATATCATCCGGTAGCACAGCCAATGACAGTATTCCCATCGCAAGGCCTGTCGCTATCAGCAAGCAGGATGTATTGGATACTTCGCCAGAAATCACCGAGCAGAAACAGAAATCCACTGTAGCCCCACCAAAGAGGGATGCAGTCACAGAGGCCTTCATCCACAAAACCATCCAGGGGGAAGTAGATGACAATATCAGAGACTACCCCTCTTTGGATCCTCAAACACAACGCGAGATCGAAGATCGATACAAGGCTCTCCATGACCGTGTCAAGGCTGGAGGCTTCTACCAGTGCCATTACCTGGAGTATGCGAAGGAACTGACTCGATACCTTTCAATCTTCGGTCTTTTCATGACTGCATTGACTTGCGGTTGGTATTGGACATCCGCTGCACTACTTGGTCTGTTCTGGGTAAGTCAATTCCACAAGTACATCATGCGCAAACTAACACTACTATAGCACCAGATCATGTTCACTGCCCACGATGCTGGACATCGAGGTATTACTCAGAACTTTGTTTACGATACCCTAATAGGCGTCTTCATTGCAGACTTCTGTTGCGGTCTCTCCATAGGATGGTGGAAGAGCAGTCATAATGTTCACCATCTCCTCACCAACCATACAGTATGTCTGTTGAGCTCCGGGTCTCATACTCGTGCTAACATTTGCTT
>JABUBK010000038.1_pt1 | contig 22493 bp, 23 predicted proteins | sample 7332671 | NCBI WGS metagenome assembly JABUBK01 (sample SAMN07256342, study PRJNA390944) | subsurface metagenome | isolation source: Methane hydrate marine sediment | place: Pacific Ocean: Eastern North Pacific, ODP site 1244 | collected 2002
ATTTTGCCTTTGGCAAAAAAGGGCGAAGTCAAGCCACCGCAGTGGCGAGAAAAAAGATTTAGTCGGGAGGGAAGAAGCCCGAAGCGAACTTCCCTCCCGAATGCCCCCACAGCAAGTTTCCCTTGTGTTAGCAAGGGATTTCGCCGTTAAGCAAGTTAGTTTGAAAAGAGCGTTTCTATATTTAGTATGCCTTGTAATATGTATAGGTCAATGTATATCTCAATCCCTTTGTCACGGGTAAGATTTTTCCCCGGAATGTTTGGGCTCTGCAGTCGTCAGGATCTGTAATGCCCCATCTTCCGTAGCTTCTTCTCATATCTCACAGCTAGCTCTCGCTTTTTGGCCGGACTGGAAATGCTTCAAGACCCATCTCAGATGCGATCTTGTTAAACTCGTTCTGACTACGCCAGTTCTTCACGGAATTAGATACTAGCAAAGCCTCAATAACACAACCTGGTAACCACTTATTCTTAAACTTTGGTAAGTGAGGAAAAAATCTTACCCCTTTCAACTCAAGCACCACCTTATAAACTTCTCCTTTTGATTGAATACGTCCAAGATTCCTTTTTGAAATGGGTGGGTAAGTCTCATCAAGAACAACCACTCCTTGTTTTAAATAAGGAATAGCTTCTTTAATATCATCTCCTTGAGGACTCAGTACCACTACCAAATCACATTCACTCAATAAAGAGAAATTAGGCCCCATTTTTACTCGTTGTTGGTCTTTAATCCTTAAACTCTTAAACCGGAGGTCCACTCCTATTACTGTAGCAAATCCAAAGGTTTGCAAATGACGTAATACCGCCCTACCGACAAATCCTATCCCCAAAATTCCAATTTTTGTATGCGAGTAGGGCAAGGCCTTTTCGTTCATTGTTTTCCGAACACTTTCTAAAATGGCAAAAACCGTTCCTTTCTTTCCCGTTATAAACAAGGAGTCATTTGTCTGGGTCAACAAATGCGACAACCTACCCGCCAAAGCAATTTTCTTTACTCCTAAAGAGTTACCAAGTTCCTTTGCAAGTTTCAGAAATTCTTGAGCTTTTCTATTCAATATTTCTTCGGCGGAATACTTGCTTATTAGTACTAATCCCCTCCCGGTCTTTTCTCCTTTTTGAACTAAGCCAACTACTGAAATCACTGGGATGCAACTTCTGAGCTTATCAAACAGAAGATAGCTTATGATATCTTCTCGTGTCCCAGGATAGATCAACAGCATGAAATCGAAAGCTCGAAAGCGACGCAGAAGAGGCTTTAAATACAATAGAGAAATATTCAATAAAACATAAACCACAAATCGTCCAACTCTTAGTATTATATTTCTCAACTCCCTTATCCTTCCTTATTCAGCCTAAAATTGGGTTATTTAGAAAAATGGGTGAAACTACCCTTCTTGACCTTCAAAACAAGCCCATAGGAGCCTCGTAGACAAAAGATCTTGACCGGGGTAATGGGTTATACGTCCCCGGTCAGAGGATCCTTCTTAGGTGACAAAAGTCTTAAATCTATGCCTGCTTCTTTTGCGTACCTTTTTATCTTCTCAGTAAAGATAGCTCCTCTGCTTTTCCGGATAGAGCTATCAGAATAATCTTGTTTGGTTTCACTTAAAGCGCGGTAGACCATCTCTTGAGGACAGAGCTTTGCTATTTTAGTGTAGAAGGCCCGGCTCTTTTCATCGCGTAAAGCTCTAAGCATGTCCTCTACTAACGCTTGTAGTTTGTAATCTTGTGCTTCGGTTTTTGATTTTGGCGTCTGTTTTGCTTTGACAAAAACAATGTTCTCACTTCTGCCATCAGATGATTTTTGGTAGTAATGTCTTTCAAGAAGCGAAAACCCTTTATCTATAAGCCCTTTTAGGGCCTTGTCTAAAGTCTTCTTTATATCAGAAGGATATTTACTGTAGATAGGTAATTGGTGTGCCAATTTGAAGATATCTCTTTTATGGAATGCTTGTCTCTTTAACATTTTCGTCAAATAAAGAGCTAACCTTTGTTCAGTTGGAGCAGTCAAGCTCCTGAAGAACTTACTGTCTATAGTTAGAACGTTTCCTTTTTTAACTGCATTGTACAATATATCACTTGCTTTTATATAAGCGAAAGGCAGAGACTGTTGTACCTTCCTTTCTTTCCCTTTAATTTCCTGCTCATAGAGACTTAGCTCCTCAAAAAGGTGAAAGGTTTTGCTAACGTAGGCTTGAGCTTCTTTATCCCAAAAAGCATTCTTGGCCTGAATAGTTATGCCTACCAAGGAATTTAGATCTCTTTCTACTCTTTCGTAATCTCTCTTGGAATCGCTCGCTCCCATTCTTTTCAGCAGATTATATCTACTACCTATTGGAATGATTTTGGTTTTAAGATTATTTTCCTTCCAGACCTGCATAAGTTCAAATAGAGTTCTTAGAGCAGATCCGGTTGGTAATGCCCATTTGGCGCTGGCAGTCACTATCCAATTTCTTCGTTTCCTTTCCCCATTCCTACCAACTATCCAGTCCGAGTATTCAATAGTTTTTCTCTCTTCCGGTATGGCTTTCGACAAGACTGCAATAGGAAATTCAGCCAGATTCATTTCGTATCTGGCAGACTGTTTCGGTTTTTCTATCTCTTTATTAAGTTTCATTTTTGATTTCTAAGAGAGTTTTAATCAGCGTTCCTATTTAACGTTATTTTTAATATAGTTTAATAGTATTTACTAGAGAGCCGTCCTTTATTTACACAGGTTTAAGACGATTCTCTCGGTTAAAAACACGGTAGTTCTCGGTTAAAAACACGGTAGTTCTCGGTTAAAAACACGGTACCTCTCGGTCAAAATCACGGTAGTTTCTTGGAGTTATCCACAGACGAATATGGTCTTTCAAGTCCATAAGAGGAATGTTTCTGTATATGAGTAAGTTTCTCTAATTGTTTTTCTTGTTCCCTAATAAACCTGATGTATTCCAGCACTTCCACCATCGAGCCTTCCGATTTTAGGCGGTTAAACTCCTGAAGTAATCTTGCTCGGTAGCGGTTTTTTAGATTTTTGTTTGATTTTTTCATAAGCCGTCTATTTACCGGTAAGTCGTTTAACCAGTGTGCTGTTATCCTGTTTTTCCTCCCACTCTTTTATTATCTCTTGTAAAGCAATTTGCGCGATCTCTGATTTCGCTACTTTTCTGTTTTTGTATTTACCCCTTAAACTTAACCAGGTGTCCTCAAGATTATCTATTAAATCAACGGGTAAATAAAAAGTAGCCTTACTGGTATTTACTGGTTTACCAGTATACTGTCCTACTGTCTTATTGGTGTGCTGGGAAGCTGGCTTATCATCACCTAAGAATATAGCCGCTCCTTTACCTTTTACTCTGGTTCTTTTAGCCATGTTTAATTACCTCCTTTGCTAACTCACGATAGGCATTGGCTGCTTCTGAATTTTTATCATAATTCAAGACAGGTTCTCCTGCTACTGATGAGTCAGCGAACTTTATGGTTCTTTTGATTATGGAGTTATATACTTTCGCTCCGAAGACCTTTTTTACTTCTTCCACCACATCTGTTGAGTGGATAGTTCTTGTTTGGTGCATGGTTCTTAAGATCCGGGGCGTGAGTTTGGAGTTTACCTTTGAGCGGATCGTCTCTATGGTTTTATTAAGCTGTCTGAGGCCCCTCATAGCCAAGTATTCACACTGAAGAGGGATTATTACGGTTTGCGCTGCAACAAGGCCATTAACGGTTAGGACTCCTAAGCTGGGAGGACAGTCAATGATAACGTAGTCGTAGTCCTGTGTGGGGTTCAGAACGCTTCTGAGGGTACTTTCCCAAGCTACCTCGCCTATTAACTCTGCTTCAGCGCCAGATAAGTCTTGGTTTGCTGGTGCAAGGTCTATCCCGGGTATCTTGGTTTGTATTATAACACTTTTCAATGCCAATTGGGAGTTTATAAAAATATCGTAGATCGTTTTCTGGAAATTCTCGGGATTAAATCCTAAACCTATAGTAAGTCCTCCTTGGGGATCTAAATCGATGAGTAAAATTCTTTTCTTTTGTTCAGCTAAAGCAGCTGCTAAGTTTATAGCAGTTGTCGTTTTTCCTACTCCACCTTTATTGTTAGCAATAGAGATAAACTTGCTCATTGGCATACCTACTTAGAAGTATAACAGCTTACCATTTTGCTGTCAAGATGATATATCAGAATTATGATAGTATGGTGAGATATTTTGTCAAGTTTTGTGTAAACTTCTTGGTTGGTGGGATTTGCTTAAAACACAATGCATGTTATGTCAGTGGTGGCTCCAAGTACAATTATTCGTAGAACGATCAAGAAGGATGATATATGTTTTCTTTATGCTCGTTCGGAATTGAATTAATGAAGCGTGATGGCTGGATGTAAGGCTGTTTTCCCTTTGTGTAAGCTGATCCAAACATAATAGCTCCCGACCTCTTTCTAGCATGAAAAAGATGAAGTTCTTCAATAGCCCTTGTCATGGATACGAACATCAGACGGCTTTGTTCGGCAATGTCTTCCGCAGGCGTATCACTTCGTGGAAGAACGCCCTCTTCTAGACCAACACTGCATACAACATCCGCCTCTAGCCCTTTCGCGCTCTGCAAAGTCATTAATTGCACAGCTGAGCCTTGTCCTGCATCGGCAGTTCGCCCGGAACTTTCTACCCATGAAGTCGCCTCTTCCAAAAATTGCCGTGTTTTTTTCCACGGAACGAGCTTTTTCACTATTCCAGCGATAAAACTCGCCGGGTCATCCTGAGAATCGTTCAATGAACGGAGCTCATGAAGGACAGAAAAGGCATTTAAGTACAACTCATCATTGTTCTTTTCCAGTTCAAGAGCTTTCCAAAAACTATCAACATCTGCTTCTATGACATGTTTCCATAAATTGCTAATTTTTAAAAGGGCACTTTCTCTCTTGTCTAGCATTTCACGTTTTCTTGAACGCCTAGACGGAATACGAGAATCAGGACTATCAATGAATTGCTCCAAGCATTGGCGAAAAGATAAACTATCACTATTGTCTGTTAGCCATTGAGAAAGCGTTGAGATAAGAGGTAGTCCTTCTCCCGGAAGTGTGAACGGGGCACTGTATGGGACCCTTGCTTTTCTTAACCCCGCAGCGATGGCTCTAGAAAAACGTCTATGGGGCAAGAGGACCAAAACACTTCGTGAAGGCAGTACTCTCTGGGCAATTGATGTTATAATGTCTGCTTCTTTTCCGTCGCTCGGGGCGTTGTGAATTTTAATTTTTACGCCTTCGTCCATTTTATATTCAAATTGACCTTTCGGAACACGGTTTTTGTCGTGTTCAGTAACAACCGAAACGGCACCCTCAAGAATATGCGGGGGACAACGGAATGATTTTTGTAAAGTCTCTATCTGAGCTTCATGCCCGAAGGATTCTTTAAAATTCCTGATAAATTTTGGGGAACCGCCGCGCCATGAATAAATACTTTGATCGTCGTCACCAACAACAAAGAGCCCCTGGCGTTGTCCTTCGGACAGAAGACAAATGAGTCCGAATTGGCCCGCATTTATATCTTGATATTCATCAACTAATAGTTCTCTGCAATATGAACGGTATTTTTTGAGTAATTCAGGATCCTCCTTTAGGATTTTACATGCTAGTAGTATTTGATCATCATAATCAATTGCAGGGCAACTACGAAGAATTTTTTCGTATTGTTTGCAAATTCTGCACTTCGGATCGCCTGAGGGATTACAGTCGCCAAATTGACGGCATTTTGCTGTTTGCTTGGCATCGCACCTATTAAAACCAGCGAGTTGGGCTGCGTCTCCAACAAGAATATTCCGGAGCTTATCTGACTGAACGACACGAAGGTTTTCATCTAAGGCGAGAACGGAGGATTTCTCTCTTAAAATTCTATAGCCTAGGCTATGCATTGTACAAATTCTCTTAGGTTGATTTTCGTGAGGAATATAGAGCTCTGGGTTACTAGGATCTGAAATTCTTGCGTGCATATTTCTCGTAGCGGAAGTAGTAAAAGTTATCATTGTGATATTCTCTGGAGAAATCTTTCTTTGTCCAACAAGGTAGTTGAGTCTTTTTGCAAGGCAGTATGTTTTCCCAGTTCCTGGTCCTGCTAAAAGGAGAAAGGGGCCCGACATTTTGTGAAGTTCGTCTGGCATAATTAAGTGTACACCTCAGTAGTGATTATTAGTCTACGCTTTCTTGGATCTAAGATGTTATAGCTTCTGCCTAGCTTTTATTCAAATCCGGCTTTGTCATAAGCTTCTTTTACTTGCTCCGGAGCAAGTTCAGAATAAATCTGTGTAGTAGTTAATCTTTTATGTCCGACCTGTTTTTGAACGGCGGTAATGGGGACTTTATCAAGCAAAGCATGGACAATATGAGTATGCCTTAGAGTGTGAGGGCTAACTGCGTATAGGGGATGATTTCTTTTATCATAAGCATAAACTTTTTGGATACCGGCTCTTTCGGCATACTCATGAATTATCTGTTCAATCCTTCTGGTAGTAAGTTTTTTCCCTTGCCTTGATTTAAAAAGATAACCCTTTTTTCTTTTCTCTAGGCGCAGCAAAGCCTTTAAATCTGATAAAATTTCTTTTCCTATCCTAACTGTCCGGGATTGTTTTGTCTTAGTATTTTCTTTAGGAATCCTGATAAATCCATTGCTAAAATCAACCTCTTCTATTTTCATTAAGCAAAGCTCGGCTACTCTTACTCCTGAAGAGTACAAAAGATTAATGATAATTTTATCTCTAACGTCATCAATGCTTTCCTTTAAAGCCTGCCACTCCTCTTTTTTTAAATATTTAATGGAATCTCGGAAACTTTTTTGGAGTGAGTTTCGCTTTTGTTTTTTAGTCATCATTTTTATAGGTTTTTAGGCTATATTTTAAGGCTTTTCACTCAATTCCTTCGTATTTATATATGAAATGCGAAGCTAAGGTAAATATATGTTATTTAAGATAAGGTGTCAAGCCGATTTTAGGGATTTGTCAACACTAAGTAAAAAAGAGGACAAGGTGTCCTCAATTTGCAAAAAGGAATGTAGATAAAATGGGGGTTTTAGTTTAGAGGAAAGTGATGAATGTCTTACTTTTACACAGAAGACGACAGAAAGGACAAGGTCAAATAAAATGAGGATTTTTGTTTAACTTTAAAAGTTCAGTGATTTAATATTAGCTTGTTTTGAGGACGTAGTTTTTAACAGACACCCAGTGAAAGAAGTAAAGGTTCTATCTTGTTTACAATATTTCTCTACATTAGTTCCTCAAGATAGTCCTCAAGTTCCTGATAAAATAAATTTATTTTTTTGTAATTGTAATCAAGGTTGGGATCTTGAAATCTTTGCTTAAGTAAGTTCCACGCCTTGATAATCGGCCTTTTTTTAACACTTCTCTTCGCATCTCCCCAGTTACTCTCTATCCAATCGGTCAAATCAATAATTAGTTTTTCACCGTCCATTCCGTGGCTTATGGGATCAATTCCTCTAAAATTAGAGAATGTTTTGTCTAGAGTGTGTCTACTTTTGGTGAGAAGTGCTGTTGGTTTACGAAGAATATCTAAAAGACCAAGTTCATAAGCCATGTTTAGCCTGTAGCCCGAAAAATCTGTGATTGCATATCCACAGCACTGCATTAGCCGGCATATTTTGCACAGTCGAACTTCTCTACCTCTTTCTGTTCGGACAAGCTTCGGTTTAAGCTCATGATAATAAAGGGTAATCCATATCGCAAATTCTATTTGCAGATAGCTTTCTTCATAGGGGATATTCAAAAAGACAGCACGATAATCGTATTTTTTTCGAATATCTTTCTTTTTAGTGCAGGATTTGTTTGAGGGGTCTGCAATACACCAAGGTGGGAAAGTGGGTTTCTTTGAGGAATAAATAAACGACATTCTTCACTCCTGGGTAAAAACTCTATCAATTTTCGATAACTGGATAAGAAAGAAGTCCTATAAGGTTTATAGGACTTCTTAAAGTGTAGAGCTTTAGCACCGTCGGAGTATTATCTTCCCATTCTCTTTTTTCAATATAGCGCGAGGGTTTTTTCTAGACTTAGAAAAACTACTTATGGGCAGTTCATCTCCTTCCTCAAATGAATCGGTAAGCTCCTTAATAAAAGTTCCTCCTAGACCATATATTCGCTCAACTGGAACTTTTCTTCTCGCGGCAACACGTTCCGCAATTTTTCTTAGATATTCCTCATCTACTATCTTCTCTTTACAGCGTGATGGCTTTTTGGTAAGTTTTCCAATACAGGCTTCTCTTTCCTTTTTTGATTCAACCCCGGATGTTCCGACTACAAATTTTCCTCGCAAAAAAAACGGTAAGAAACTCATTTTTCACTCCTTTCCTTATAGATTTTTAAAGGCCTCTGCCTTGTATAAGCATTACTCTATTTTCGTTAGAACACGATTGAGCATAGCTGATATTTCCGGGCTACTTGCTAGTTCGTTAGCTTTTCTCAGTAAGAATATGATAATCTCTCTATTTTCCTTAGTTGTAAGTTTAAGAAGTCCTTTAATAAATTCTTTGCGGGATCTCGTTACCTTCTCAAGAAATTTTTTACCGCGAGGCGTGATCCGATCCACTGCAACTCTTTTATTGGGAGATGGGGGCACGTCACGTGTGCTCTCAACAAGATTATTTTTTACTAAAGGAGGAATTATTTTTTTGGAAATGATCTGAGAAGATAATTTGAGTTCTTCATATAATTGCTTTCGTAGAAACCAATCACCATGAAGTTCAAGAATTTGGAGAGTTGTGATTTGAAATTCGCTGTATTCGCCTAGTAATCTTCTAAATGGATAATAAATTCTCGGAAAGAAGCTCAAGATTTCTTCCGCAAATTTATCTATTATGACACTCTCATCTGCCATTATGTTTGGATTGTAGATATTTTAGAATTTTCTGTTTTAAGATATATTCTAATTTAAGAATACTTCTGAATTTCGTATTGTCAAGTACTCTCTTGCAAGAATGTCTCTAACCCTGTATAATTCTATATTACATAATTATGGCTAACTTAAAACTTGCTAAGAGAGATATTACTTTCTTTGGTAAAACCAACTTTAGGAATCAGTATAAGAGATTTGGAATTAAAACGGAAGATAGAAGAAGACATATCTATATTGTCGGTAAAACTGGCATGGGAAAGACTAATTTACTGGAGACAATGGCAATCTCTGATATTCAAAAAGGTAAGGGAGTTTGTATACTAGATCCTCATGGTGAGTTTACTGAAAAGATGTTAGATTATGTTCCTCGCTCAAGAATAAATGATGTTTTGTATTTTAATCCTGCTGATTTGGATTATCCCATTGCTTTTAATCTCTTTGAGAAGGTTCAACCTTCTTATCGACATCTAGTAGCTTCGGGCATCATGGAGATTTTTAAGAAAATCTGGAAGGATGTTTCCTGGGGGCCGAGGTTAGAATATATCTTAAGAAACTGTATTTTAACTTTGTTAGAGCGTCCTCAAACTACCCTTTTAGATGTCCAGAAATTATTGACCAATAAAGATTACAGGAAAAGGTTAGTTTTGAAACTTAAAGACCCGGTATTAAGGAATTTCTGGCAAAATGAGTTTGAAAATTATCCTGATAGGTTTCAAAAAGAGGCAATTGTTCCCATTCAAAATAAAGTTGGCCAGTTTCTAACTGCTCCTCTAATTAGAAATATCGTTGGTCAAACAAAGACATCTTTTAATTTAAGGGAGGTTATGGATAAGGGAAAGATCTTAATCCTCAATTTAAGCAAGGGAAAAATTGGTGAGGATAACTCTCAACTGTTGGGAGCAATGATGATAACTAAGCTATATCTTGCAGCCATGTCGAGGGTAGATATTCCAGAAAGAGAAAGAAAGGACTTTTTCCTCTACTGTGATGAGTTTCAGAATTTTGCCACAGATTCCTTTGCATCTATTTTATCAGAGGCAAGGAAATATAAACTGAATTTGGTTATTGCCCATCAATATATTGATCAATTGAGTGAGAAACTGAAAGATTCTGTCTTTGGAAATGTAGGGACAATTATTTCCTTTCGAGTAGGACCTGAAGATAGCGAATACTTAGAGGGTGAATTTAATTCTCCCTTTGAGAGAAACGACCTAATGAACCTACCAAAGTATCACATTTATTTGAAACTGATGGTTGATGGCACTACTTCTCATCCTTTTAGCGCTCTTAGCTTTCCTTCTTTTAAGGCAGGTTCAATTAAAGGCAACAGGGAAAAGATTATTAAGGTCTCAAGAAGGTTTTATGCGAAAGAGAAAAATAAGGTAGAAGCTCATATCTCTAAGATGGTGGGATAGTTTTGAACCCTTGAGTTAGACACCCTTCGGAACTCAGGGTTCAAAAAGACCAACCCTCCCTCGTTTAAGTTCTTTTTTCTTGCACGCTCTTTGCAAGAGAAAAAAAACTTGAGATTGTTAAGCTGAGCGGCAATCTCACTCCTACCAACACCAACCTAAGTTGTGTCTAAGACTTGAGGTTAGTGTTCCGGTCAAAGGATAGATAGGAGAAAGGAGAAAAGGGTTGGTCTTGCCTTTTATTATAGTAAATTTTTATCCTTTCAACAACTCTTGCAAAAATCTCTCAAATCCATTATAATTCTACATTACAGCACCTTAAAAATAATCTTACCTTTCATTGCTTGCCTATAAATTAACCCAAATTTCCTGAAAATAAAAAATGTTGGAGGTGAAAAGTTGAAAGAGCAAATACAGGATTTGGAGTTTTGGGGTAAGGAGAAATTCAGGGATCGCTCCTTGAAGATCATGGGAGGGCCTGAGATTGTTTCTATCCCAGTGCCGGATGACGTGATTCTTTGCGATTTCTGTAATGATCAGATTACTGAGTTTCCTGTTGCGGTATATCTGGGTAATGCCTTGTGTCCAAAATGCTTTAAGGAATTGAAAAAGGACATTAAAAAGGAGACAAAGGATGGATTATGAAGTGAAACGTAAAAGAAGATGGTTTCGGGCTTTAGAGATTGCTGAGTGTCTCTTCGAGTATGAGGGTTATCACACGAAATATCTGAAAGATTTGAAAAAGTTTTTAAGAGGAGGAGGAAATGTACAGTCCAAAAATAAAAGAGGATCTGGTTGCTAAACTCTATCAGAGAGCTAAAGTAGAGGGTGTGCCGATGACGAAGTTGGTAGATCGGATCCTGAGGAACGCTTTAAACCAAAGAAAAGACAAAAGGGAAGCAAAATGAAGTCAAAGACTGGGTGGGTGGATTTTAAAAAGATAAAAGAGAAAGTGAGTATGGAGGATATTTTGGGTCACTATGGGCTTCTGAAGGGCCTAAAACGCAAAGAAAATGAGTTAGTTGGGTTCTGCCCTATCCATGATGGGAGACGCCAGAAGAAGGGGTGTTTTTGTGCAAATACGGCTAAAAATATGTGGCACTGCTTCTCCTGTGGAGCTGGTGGCAATGTTCTGGACTTCGTATCTTTAATGGAAAGTGTAGATATAAGACAAGCTGGACTCTTAATCCAAAAATGGTTTGGGATTGTTTCCGGAGAGGATAGAAAACTAGCTAAAGAGAAAGAAGAGGTTGAAAGGCCAAAGAGAAAAAAGAAGAAAGCAGAACCTGAGGAAGCAGCTAATCCACCTTTAACTTTTGAGTTAAAAACCCTGGATTCTAAACATGCTTACCTGAAGGAAAGAGGACTTAAGAAAGAGACTATAAAAGAATTCGGTTTAGGATATTGTAAAAGAGGATTGATGGAAAGAAGGGTTGTTATTCCGATTCACAGTGAAAAAGGAGAACTTATTGCTTATGCTGGTAGGTACCCAGGGGATCCTCCTGAAGGTGAATTAAAATATAAGCTGCCTCCAAAGTTTAAGAAGAGCTTGGTAGTTTTTAATCTCAATCGGGTCAAGGATACGGGTGAAGATAAAGGATTAATCTTGGTTAAAGATTTCTTTGATGTCTTTAACCTCTGGCAAAGTGGGTATAAAAACGTTGTTGCGTTAATGGGCACATCAATGAGTAATGAGCAAGAGAGATTGATTGTTCAAGCTGTTGGTGGAAAAGGCAAAGTAGCTTTGATGTTTGATTCTGACGAGGATGGAAGGTCTGGCAGCCAGGATGCTCTGACCAGGTTGGTCTCTCAGGTCTATGTCAAATTGGTCAAGCTGGGTGAGAAAGGGTCTCAACCGGACACTCTTTCAAAAGAGAAGTTAAAAAAGCTTCTTGGGTAGATGGTTCTTTAAAAAACCGGTCAAAGAAAAGGCTCTTGATAATTCAAGAGCCTTTTTTCCGATGAAAAAAAGCCCACAGCCTATATTAGCTATCGTCTGAATTGTTTTCTCTTGCATTGTTTTGAGATTCTGCTTCTTCACGATGCTTTTTTTGAGCCATTCTTTCGAAAAATGGAACATATCCTTTTGTGAAAGTTTGTTTATCCAGGCGATCAACTACATAGCCCTTGTCTTCCAAATACTCACAAAACGCTCTCCCTTTATCTGTTAAGGAAATAGTATTACCAACAACTTCTATATATCTTTTAGCTAAAAAAGGCCTTAGAGCAGATACAGCGGAAAGACTGCTTCCTTTCGAATGACTGCCACTGACATCATTATGCCCTTCAACCCCCAATTGAGCTTCTGTTCGTATTGGTATCTGAGATTTGCTAAGCCCCAAGATGTAGTAAAGTAAACTCTCTTTGTTAGTATGGGCAAGTATCTCAATGACTACATCAAATTCATCCTTATAGAGTTCCTTTAGATCTGTAAGTACTGTTTTTAAAGTTAATTTTAATTGGTGTTCGTATTTTGCTTTTCCTTTGATAGTATTTTGATATCCGATTATTCTAAAGTGAGCAATATCAAATGGAACATCTGAATATTTATCATGCGTGATCATTATCGTACTCTTCCTTTTGAGCATATGCGACATTCCAAGTTCATAAAATACATTCGGATTTTTTCCAGAAATATCAACGATTATTACTGCTGCTTGTTCGATTGCAATAGTGATATCGTCTAACATAGGATTCGCAGAGAATATCTCATCAGCCCGACGCATAGTTAAATCAAATTCCTCGCATATAGGTTTAGTGGAATAACTATATATGCTTTCGGCTATACAATCGTCAAACGGCATTACCATGAAAGCAGTTTTATGCATGTTTTGCTCCTCTTTTTAGTGACTAACAGATATATACTATTAATCTAAAGATCTTTTGAATTATGAAATCACAACTGTCCCATTTAGCACAACCCCTTATACTTTCCGCAGTAGTAGCAGTATTTTCCTATCGCTATAAAGTGTAATACAATCACGTTTATAGTCAATCTTTCCCTTTTGGGAGGAGGATCCGGGAAGAGGGAAAAGGCGAGGAGTGAAAAGGTTGTTTGAACCTTAAAATCCTCGCTGGGGATTTTAAGGCTTGCTTTAACCGTGAAAAACCTTGTTTTTTAGGTTAAAGTTCAAACGTCCTTTTCAGCATGGTCTCTGAGCCAAAAGGGAGTTGGGGGAGCAAAAAAAGAGGGAGTCCCTTAGAACTCCCTCTTTCTCACTTTTTCCACTGTCTCGTTCAGTTGCTTCTTGGTCTCCTCGAGCAGTCGGTCAAGGTACTTGAATACTATCTCTGGCTTGACTCCGAACTTTCTTTTACAGGAAGGGCAGGTAAGGAAAAAGTTTAATCTTTGTCTGTCCATGGTTTTTTGCCGTTCTCAATGCCATCCTTGAAGGACTCAATCAGCTTCTCTAATCTCTGTATCTGGTATGTGGCTTCTCTTTCCGTTCTGACGCTTCTCAGGCGATAAAAGATAAGCATGATTCTCTCTTTCATATCAAGGACTGTATTTTGAAGGTAAGACATGATTTTTTGGCTTTTTTCTCTTGGTGAGCGACCTTTAATTTTCTCACCTAAAAGAAAAAAGAGCCAGCAGATCCCTCAATTAGTCAAGGTGGAAGCCCGAAAGGGCTGATACATTAAAAATTATAAATAAGACCTTGACTAATTGGGGTGCTGGCTACAATGGAAAAAGTGAGAAAGTTTGCGAGCGATGATGGGGGGTAGAGAAAGAATAGTGATCACTCGCCGGTTTCAGCCGCTTGCCTCAAAGCCAAGAAAGCTTGTTTTAGTTCTTGCCTAACTGCACTTTCAGGTTCTCCAAGTATAAGTTTCTGGTATTCGTCCAAGAACTGTATACGTAACCGGTGAAAAAGGTGTAAGAAATGACGCAAGAAATTAATGCAATCCAGAATAACGAACTCGATGCCCCCTGTTTTCTCATATAAAGCTTTGGCGTAATCTTGTACGTCTTTCTCAATGAGACCTGTAGTAATGAAGATGTAGTTGTCAATTTTCTTACCGCTGTTGCCCAGTTTTTGCAAAGCTCGATCAATATCGGCTGGTGTGACTCGTCTCGTTTTCATTTCATAACCGGTTACGACATTATCGTCATCTATGAGTGTAATTTCTAAGTCCCCTAGTGCTCCAGTCTGTTCGTCAGCAGCAGTGTGAGATGTAAGTGGTAAAACGCGTTCTCCGAGATAGTTTTCTGCTGCTTTGTAGGCTGCTGCTACAACTAGAACTGGAAGACGGCTTGAACGAGGGCAATTAAGATGTTGTTCAACGAGGGTGACAATATTCTCAGATGATAAAGGTATCCTTTCCTGGGAAGTTTCGAGTCCAGAGAGCAGCATTTCGAGTTGTTGTTTTCTTTCATTTCGCAAAATTAAAAGGCATCTTACGGTTTCCGCAAGAGCGTCTTCCACTGACAGTTTGTTCTCATGTACGTCAGTGAGTAGTTGAAGTGTTTTTTTATACAAGTCTTTGGGGCGTCCCTCCAAATCAAGATCGGGGGTTAAAGTCATATTTCTATTCCGGAACGCTGGTGTGAGGAAAGCAGTTGTTGGATTACATGGTAAATCGTGCTCCCTGATTAAGTCTATTATATATCTTTCATCATATGTGCGGCCAGAGTAACTATCGGGGCTCCCGATCTCAGTATACGGCTTGCGGATGTCCACGTGCGGTTTGTGTATCTTTGCTAGTAACGCAGCCAGTAATAAGCGTACGCAAGCCCGATTCATTTTGTTGCGGCATACAGAATTAATCCTGCCGTGGATTTGACGGTTCTTGATGATCGGATTGGAAATATTGGCCGATGCTCGCTTTAGCGCTGTGTTAAGTATTTGCTTTGGATCTGTCATTGTGAAATTCCAATTGTGATACTTTGCAAGGGGAATGGTAGTTTACCCAAAGAATTTCCCTCCGCAAGGTCTTAACCGACTGACAAGATTTTACAGGGCCTTTGATACATTGCCAGTCACCATATAATTCTTCTAACAACTCGGAGCCATAACCAGATAGAGCAACTTTACCCTTAGCGTTACGAAGAGCTTCAGCGAGATCGCGGTGCTGCTCATTCGTCATCTCATATCCATAAGCGTTGGGGTCTCCACGCGAGTCATGAGGGTACGGAGGATCACAATAGAATAGTGTTTCCTCGCTATCGTAGCGTCTAATGATGTCAATAGCATCGTCGTTCTCTATCTGGACCCGGAGAAGTCGTTGGGCAATTCCAGGAAGGTCTTCTATAGCTCCTAGCCACCTTGAGACGGCTCCTGCCATTTTTGCGCGGCTTGTGAGCCGGCAGTGTGCCCACCTACCAGAGCTCGCCTTTTGGGCAAGCCCAGTCCTTACCTGTCTGGCACGGATATAAAAGCGTCTCGCTCTTTCCAGGTCTGAAAGATTCTCTGTCGGTTCGGAAATAGCCCTCTGGAATTCTTCACGTGAGAAGGGGGTTAAACCGATGGCCTCAATCAGAGCATCTTTTTGGGCACGTAGCACGCGAAAGAAATTGACGACCTCCCCATCAATATCGTTATACGTTTCTATAGGCGACGGTTCTCTATTGATCAGGACTGCTGCTGAGCCGCCAAAAGGTTCGCAAAAGTGTTTTGTCTTTGGCAACAAAGGAAGGAGCCAGCCGAGATGACTAAACTTGCCTCCATACCATCCAAAAGCTATGAGTCTGCGCTTCTCCGTCTTATTGTTTATGAGGTTTCTAGACATTTTATCATTAATGCTAATGTAGCCGAGAGACAAATTAACATCGGCTGGCTACCACAGGCCTTTATACTTTCCGCAGTAGTAGCAGTATCTACCCATCTTTATTTTCTTCCCGCACCTCTCACATCTTGCCTGCTTCCGATGGCGAAGGTCCCACCATTTTTATTTTCTCTTTGTTATAACCTCTCTGGAAAGTTAGACACCTCTTCAGCTCAGCTTCAGAAACTTTCCAAAGAGGTCAACCCTCCCTACTTTGAACCTTCCTCTCCTAAAGAGCCTAGAACAGAAAGGACCAGGATAACCGGGCTCTTCAATTATCCTAACCTCTATCAACCAAAAAAGAGCTGGTGTCTTAAGTTCTTCTTTAGGTCTTCTGATCTTTTAGAAGGATCAGTAAGGATAAGTTGACCCGTTTAGATTTTAGCAGAAAAAGTTAAGAAAGAGAAATTAGCTGGAAGAAAATCTGAATATCATCTAAAATAAAGAAGGTATCTATGAAAAATAGTATTGCCTATTTTGGTCGAGTTTTTAGGGATTGGCGAGAGCAAATCGCTGGCATCTCTCTTCCTGACAGGCGTTACCATTTCTATGCGATTGGTAAGACCGGCGTAGGAAAGACAACCATGTTAGAAAACATGATTGTTTCTGATATTTTAAGTGGCCAAGGATTAGCCCTAATTGACCCCCATGGAGACCTGGCTGAAAGAATTTTGGACTTCATCCCCTCATCAAGGATCTCAGAAGTAATTTATTTTTCACCCTCTGATACAGAAAGACCAATTGGTTTTAACATTTTGGAAAAAAAAGATTCCTTTTCAAAACATTTGATAGCTTCCTCTTTAGTCTCTGTCTTTAAAAAGGTTTGGATAGATTCTTGGGGACCTCGCTTGGAACATCTTTTAAGAAATTGTGTTCTGGCTCTTCTTGATTATCCAGGAAGCACCTTGCTCGGGATAATGAAAATCTTGATTGATGAAAAGTTCAGAGATAAAGTCGTCAAAGGGATTGAAGATCCAGTTGTCAGATTATTCTGGGAAAAAGAGTTCTTAAAATATCCTGATAGATTTCTAGCAGAAGTCATCTCTCCTTTACAAAATAAAATAGGAGCTTTTTTAACAAACCTGCCAATTCGAAATATTGTCGGTCAAACCAAAAGTTCCTTTGATTTAGAAAAAACAATCAACAAAGGAGGAATCTTTATTGCCAATCTTTCAAAAGGTCTTTTGGGAGAAGATGTAGCCTCTCTTTTAGGAAGCTTGCTAATTACCAAATTCGAGTTGGCTGCCATGAAACGAGCTTCTCTTCCGGAAGATAAGCGGTCTGACTTTTTTCTCTATATTGATGAGTTCCAAAGTTTTACTACTCAATCCTTTGTTGATATTCTTTCTCAGGCCAGAAAATACCGCTTAAATCTAATTCTTACCCATCAATATTTAGCTCAAGTTGATGAGCGTATAAGAAATGCAGTTTTAGGAAATGTCGGCACAATAGTGGTATTTAGAGTTGGTCCAGAGGATGCTCAAGTCCTAGAGAAGGAATTTCGGTTAAACTATAGCTGGCTTGATCTTATCAATTCTCCACCTTATGAAATTTATTTTAAGGTAATGGAAAATGGTAGAATTTCAAGACCTCTTCGTGGCACTAGCCTACCCCCTCTTTCTGAAAATTTTAAACAGGGTAACAAGGACAAGATCAAAAAGTTTTCAAGACATCGTTATGGGCAAGACAGAAAAGAAATAGAAAGAAAGATTGGAAGATGGCTTTCCAGCCATTGAAGAGTTATTCTTCTTTACCCCCTCTGTCCAGCCGTTAGCCTTTGCGAGGATCAGTAAGGATAAGTTGATCTTATTGAGTTTAACATGAAAGAGAATAAAATGTTGTTTTACTCTAAAAGACTGTGGAAGCTATCGTCTACCGGCGTTTGCCAAATAGGTAAAATACTCTCTGGTTTTTGAATGCTGTAATTTTGTTCTGAGGTGAACCAAAACATCAAGGATCCTCTTTGTCTCTCATCAGCTGCTTTGGTTATTTTTCTCAAGTTTTCTTTTCTCTGCTCTGTCTTGGTAATGGTTAAAACCCTGAATGCTTTAATGCTAAATTTTTTGGTATGTCTTCCCTGCTTCCACCAGTGCCAGTAAGCTCTCATTTTTCTTAAGAACCTGGCATTCACCATAGTTGACTGGTCTGCCTCCAAAAAGAAATACATTTTACCTTTGGGATCCTGAATTCCAAAAAAGCCATCCGGGACTATGGCTATTTTCCACTCTCTTCCTTGCTGGTCTTCGATATATACATGGTCCTTCAGTTCTTTTCGATTTTCGTTTTCCCAGAATAAAAGATGAGTATTGGGCACTCTGCCCAAAGCTAACTCTAGACATACTCTGAAACCTGAGACCATCAAAGTATGTTGAATGTGCCTGTCTCTTACTTCTCTGTTTTTCTCGTTCCACTTAATTTTTCCTCTATCAATTCCAAACTTTTCGGCTAAAAGATCTGCCCCTTTATCTGCCAGAGCATAAACCATCTTTTGAGTGCCAGCTAAAGGATAGACAATCTGAGATGGAGGTCTGTCCAAAAGACCGTGGTGGAAAAGCTTTTTAAGTCTCCTGGAAATTCCTTGGTGTGAGCCATCAATCAAAGCTCTGATTTGATCCGAATTTAAAAACCGGTAGTCGTGGGCTAGCCTCATAATCCTAATATCTCTTTCTTGAAGTTTAACTCCTCCAATTTCGTCTGGTTTTCTTTTGAACTTTGGTGCTCTTTGTTTTATTATTTTCATTTTATTCTCTAAAATCAGTGAACTCTTGGGGAGGCTCTTGTAAGAGCTGCTCTAGTCTTTTTTGGGATTCTTGCTCTAATTTGTCTTTGCTAACAAAATAAGATCTGCCCAGATTAATGTCGTCCAGGATAACTTTAGCCTGCTCCTCAGTATAACCTGCTTCTTCCCAAAGGTCTGGCATGTCCTCTGTGTTGATTTTAATAATTCCTCCCTCAAGTTTGTGTTTTACATAGCAACATCTTCGAGGAAGAGTAATAAGCTCTTGATAATACCGCTCCCACTCCTCCTGATAGGTGTAATAATCATAATCAATTGCTTCCGCTGATATCTTATATGCTTTCACTTTTACCGCAGTGGTCAAAAAGCATTCTTTAGCCAAAATCGGGGCGTCCTGGTGTGAAACTCTGAAGTATACCTGGATTCCGGTATTACCCATGATAGACCCCTGGAGATCCACGTTTGGATCTCTGGACAGCTGGCCTAAATTTTGATGTGCCATAGTCAAATATAGCCCGTATTTCGCTGCTTCAGAGAGAATGTCGCAAAAGCTCTCCGAGGCAAAGTTTTGAAACTCATCAATAAAAAGGTAAAAAGGGATCCTCTTCGATTTTGGTATATCAGACCTTGATGAAGCTGCTACCCAAAGGTTAGCTAAGATAAGTGAGCCCAGAAGATAAGAGTTATCCTTAAGTTTGCCCTTAGTTAAGTTAACCAGGAGGATCTTTTTGTTGTCCATTATTTCCCTGAAGCGAAAAGTGCTTTTTGGCGAAGACAACATAAGGCGTATTCTATCATCTGACAAAAAGGCATTCACTTTATCCAAAGTGGATTCCATCCACTCATTCCTGGTTCTAGAACTGAGTTGTTCAAAGTGGGACAGGAAGTAATCTCTGGTTATCGCGTGAGAAATTTTTTTGACTAGCCTCACTCGAAAGTCCTGTTTGGTCAAAAAATAAGGGAGTTCTAATAAGGTGAGATTGTTTTCAATGAGGCAGATCAAAGAGCTTCTGAGAAGGTTTTCCATTCTCGGGCCCCAAAACTCGCTCCATATTCTCTTGAAAGCTCCCACAAGCTCAAGTGCCTGTTCATAAGGCTCAACTCCCGGTATGTTTTCCAAAGGATTAAAGCAGGCAAGCTCTTTAGGGTTCGTTGGATCGATTACTACTATTTTTTGGTGAAACTTCCGCGCCTCTTTATCTCCATATTTTTCTCCAATTTCATCCAATTTAAAGATAAGATGGCTTTTGATCTCTTCAACTAAATCTCCATGAGGATCGAGAAGTGCAAATCCATTTTTGCCAATATCCTGAGAGACTAAAAACTCTAAAAACTTAGACTTTCCCATCCTGGTTGCCCCGACGATGTAAAAGTGGCTGGATCTTTCTTTTTGGGCAATCTTTGGCACCTGCCATTCTTTTTTGCTTTTTGAATAATACCGACCTAACTTTAAGGCTTCAGCCCTCATCTAAAACCCTCTTATATGACTTTTAAGTACCCTCTGTTGCGTTTTCTTGCCTTGAAGATACATATATCTCTCTCACCTTTCTTTAGGATATGCCTAAAAATCCTCTTGTGCTCCTGTCTATTTTTGATACATCCTGATCTAAACTCCTCACCAGCTTCTCTACTGCTTTAAGCACAGCGCGATGACAAACCGTACTATAAGCTTTAAGATCCTGAACATCAAAAAGGTCCAAGTCCTGAAGTTTAGCTGGAATAAAAGAAACAAAAGGAAGAATACTCAAAAATGCCGGAATTAATGAAAGCCGGTAAGTAAGATACCAAACAACATCTAAGTTATTCCCGTAATCTCTGGCATTTAGCAAAAGCTGATAAGGCTTTAATTTGAAATGTTCCTCTTTCAGTACCAGAAACTCTCTTTTCCTACCCAGCATTCCCTTTATGATTCCGGGCATAAGCTCTCTTCTTTGTATATTAATTGACGAGACACCAGACTCTTTTAAAAAATCTTCCGTTCCCTTAAAAATTTCCTCTGCCTTTCCTTGGGCTCCTTCCACAAAATGGCCCCAATCACCTATAACGTGGTGTTTCAACACAAGGTTGGCTACTGTCAGTGGAATACCCAGAATAATAAAAAGAATCCCGAAGTTAAGAAAACCAAGCGCTAATCCAGGCACAAGGAATAAAAAGATAATGGCCAGGATAATGAAAATAACTCCGATATTGAGCAAGACAGGACCAAGAGATGACGTTCGGCTAAGGTAAGGCTTGAGAAATGAAGCTAGTTTCTTGAGTTCCTTTTTTAGTATAATTCCGCCCACAATGGTTAGGGGAATACCCCAGATGAAGGGTATGAGTGCAATAAATCCCCATATGATTGACCAAAGGCCAAAGATAAAAACCACCCAGGCAATTATCTTTTTCCGTCTTTCTTTAAGGTAGTTTATTAGTCCTCGGTAGATTCCTTTGAGATCCTCATCCATTTTCCTTTCTCCTTTAGCTGGTTATTGAGCGTACTGTGGGGGCGTCGGACGCCAATTTTCTCTGCGAAGGCAAATCCTGAGCAGGAGCTCATCAGAGTGATAGAAAATTGAGCTCCCGACTATTTCTTTTTGGTTGAGCTTCTTTGAAGCGAAACCCGAGCCCTGTTCCCCCTTCTTGTTTCCAAGAAGGGGGATTTGCCTTTGGCAAAAAGGGCGAAGTTGAGCCTCCGCAGAGGCGAAAAAAAAGAAATAGTCGGGAGGAAGAAGACCGAGAGGGAATTCTTCCGACCGACGCCCCCACAGCTAGTTCTCCTTGTGTTAGCAAGGGATTCCGCCGTTAGGCAAGTTAGTTTGAAAAGAGCATTTGTGTATTCAGTATACCTTGTAATATGTATAGGTCAATGTATAGATAACCTCGGCTAGTTATCTATAGTTACTCTGATAGTTTCTGGACTAGCTCAATTTTGTCAATTGAGATAAAAGTGTCGATTTGTCGTCTGAGGGTGAGTAGTTCAGTCGAGAGCCACTCAATGTTTCCTTCGCACTCTTTACCACTCGCCAATCTAAGCTTGACCCTATCGTTATTCTCTTGGAGTGCCTTAAGCATCGCTCTTAATGTCTCTTTTTTTTCTTGCGCCATTAATTCCACCTCCTCGTTCCTCCTAATTTTGAGTCATTTCTAAAAATGCCTATTTCAGCCCTTCTTACTTCTCTAAACAGCCCCATAGACGCGCCTATTTTAAGAGTTTAGGGAGAGAGGCAATGTTTTATACCTCCCCATTTTTGTCTTTGTCAATAAATTTAATGGCCCCACCAAAGGCTTTCTCTACCTGTTTTATTCCTTCTTTTTCTGTTTTAGTTAGAGGATCCTTTTTTTTAATTTTCCCTTCTCTGAACCAGTCCCGGATTACCTCCCTTCTTTTTTCCTCTAAGGCAGATTCCGTTAATTTAGAGAGTTCCTCTTTTTCCTTCTTTAGTCTTTCTTTCCAAAAGGCTGGAAGTCTCTTTTTTGCTTCCTCTTCTACTTCTTTTTGTTTTAAAGAATCAAGTGAATTATAAACTCTATCTAATCTTTTAGCTTCCCCTTGCTTTCTCCTTCGCTGTTCTTTCTCTTTTTTCTCTTTAGCAAGTCTTGCTTTCTCTTCTTCCCTCCTTTGTTTCTCTCTTTCTTCTTGCTTTAAGTATTCCTTTGGGACCTGCCAGTTTTCCTTTATTGCTTTAACCAAATAGGCTGCTTTATCTTGCGCTTTTGTATAGTAA
>JABUBK010000039.1_pt1 | contig 22424 bp, 18 predicted proteins | sample 7332671 | NCBI WGS metagenome assembly JABUBK01 (sample SAMN07256342, study PRJNA390944) | subsurface metagenome | isolation source: Methane hydrate marine sediment | place: Pacific Ocean: Eastern North Pacific, ODP site 1244 | collected 2002
CTCGCAAAGCGGGTATTAGGACAGGAGGCTGAAACAAAGGTTGGCTACCAGGCACGGCTAGATCGAAGATTCATTACAAGCTTCGGCGAATGGTCTCGTCCCAATCACCATCCAGCCAGGTTCCAACAATGCAAAGCCACGGAGCGTCATCCAGGCAATAACACTTCCCGTTCCAGCAGCCCACGCCCTATTGTACGCCCATTCCACTTACCGACTAGTCAGCGCCCTCGTCGAATCTTTCCTCTCGATACATGTCTCATCCCACCTCGACTTCAGCTATCAACTCCAGACCCTCACCACTTCTGGTAAATGGGACGTAAAGAACCTCGTCAAATGGCAAGCAGTCCTCCCAGTCTCAGCCCCAATACATACGACACCAACTACCGGTGAGAACGGCATGTTCCGCGCCCTCAAGACGATGCGTGAGCAGGATGAAGAACACTCCCCCTCAATCTTTCTCGAGAAATGGAAGACCAAAATCTACGCCGTCATCGATATCTCCAAGGACGCACCAATTTACGATACCAAATCACTAGAAAAAGGAGGCGTAGAATACCACAAGTTTCCAACTGTCAGCAAAATCCCACCTACGCCTGTTGAAGTGCAGGACTTCTGCTCTCTAGTCGACAAACTCCTCGGAGAACGGGACGCGAAGATCGCCGCCGGCACAGAACCGAAAGAGAAACGTGCTATTGCAGTACACTGTCACTACGGCTACAACCGCACAGGATTCTTCATAAGCGCCTATCTGATCACGAATCAAGGGTACACAGTCCAACAGGCTATCGACGAGTTCGCGAAGGCCAAACCGCCAGGAATACGGCACGAGCATTTCCTGGATCAGTTGTGGTTGAGGTATGCGACTACTACATCCAGTCAGAAGAGGCCAGAGAAGGCAAAGACAAAGAAGGAGAAGAAGAGGAGGAATCCGGATGGGGTTGTGGGTGGACTTGCGGTTCATACGGGGCAGGACGGACTTGATTCGGCGACTCATACGGATAATGATTTGATGTAGGGACATCGGACTTTGGCAGCTTTTTCGGACGTCTTGCGGTATTGAGATGTCGGTTGACAGACGGGACGTTTGTGGATGATTTAGATGAGTGTTAGAGGTTCGTGTTCTGCGAGCATCCATGGCCTTGATAGGGTCGCGAGGGGCATTAGATGGTACCGGGCTATTAGACTGCTTGCTGACATTGATCGCGTCGTTCGCTTCGATAATGCGAAATGAGTTCCGCGTCTGGCATTTACTATGAATTATATTCGCAGGCTTCAAAATGCTTCGAGCATAACTTCATTGAGCCTTTTTAGGCGGGAAGTGTGCTTCTGAAGGACCTGAGACGCATAAATGTGCGACACCAGACGGAAATCTGCACGGGATCCAAGACAGCCTAACTTGGTAATTGTCATCTGGGTCTGATGCATGCAATTTCACACTGTCATATCTACATTCCAGTTACCTTGAGACTACTCTTTCTCGACGGAACTAAGCTTCGCCCTCAACACCTCTTCAGCCTTCTGCGCCTCCATCCTACTCCGATCCCCAAGCTGCAACATCTGACCCAGAAGATACTTGACCTTCCCAGGCGCCTTCTTGTGTCCCTGACGCACCATCTCAGCTTCCTCCGGGTTCGCCTGAATGACTTTGGCTGCAAGTAAGTCGTACTCAACGTTCGTGATCGGTCTGAACAACAGATTTTCCCGTTCAGCAATCTCAGCAGCAGGACTCTTGTCACCCTTAACGATAGTCTCTAGTAGTCGTTTTGACGAGGATCCGAGGATTTCGTTTCGCATGCGCATGTCGATGAGGTCGGCCATTTGTTGTGGATGGATCAGGTCTGGAGCCCATTGGATGTCGTGGGTGGTCAAGACGGCGCCTAGCTCGTGCAAGACCCAGTTGCTCACTTGACCGCCCAAAGCATCTTTGACATGTGTTCCAGGTTTCTGTAGGCGTGCGACGACGTCCTGGTAGAACAGCAATCGGTCTCCATTGTCGAGTGAGAGTAGTGCCTTTGCGTCTTCGATTGTCAAACCATAATCGGAACATAGCAAGTCGAGAAGCTGCTCAGGGACTGGAGGTAAAGTTTGTTGAAAATGATTTATCAATCGCTGGTCGACGTAGAGTGGTGATATGTCGGGGTCTGGCATATATCTGTAGTCGACCTCTCCCTCCTTGCCACGAAGACGTTTCGTCACATGAGGATTTGAGAGTGACCAGCCTCTTGTTTCTCCTTCGACTGCACCCCCGGACTCGATAAGGTCTATCTGGCGGTCTCTTTCGGCCCTGACAGCGTCCTCGACACTCTTGAAAGAGCTGAGGTTCTTAATCTCTGTGCGCTGACCAAGTCCAGTGACGCCACTGTAGGAGTGGACGCCTTTTGCATCGGAGTATCGTCGAACAGAAACGTTGACATCGGCTCGGAGTCCTCCTTGTTCCATTCCTGTAGTGGCAGCATCAACAGCATACAGTATGGACTGAATCTTTCGCACGTAGGCGGCAGCAGCTTCGGGGGTGTGAATGTGAGGTAAAGAAATGATCTCAATCAAAGCATGGCCGGATCTGTTGAAATCAATCAAGCTCGTCTCCTCATCTTGATCTTGAGTCTTCGCAGTGTCTTGTTCGAGTTGTATCTGCTTGATACCGACATGCAACTTTTCACCATCATCGCTACCCAGACCGTCCTGTGGGGTAAGGACTATATGTCCATCTCTCGCAAGTGGTTCGTAGTATTGAGTGATTTGGTAGCCGGCAGGCTGGTCGTGGTAGAAGTAGTGTTTTCGATCGAATTTACTGCGACGCTGGATTTGGCAGTTGAGCGCAAGTGCTGCTCGCAAAGCGGGTATTAGGACAGGAGGCTGAAACAAAGGTTGGCTACCAGGCACGGCTAGATCGAAGGGCCATAACGCTGCGTTGGGCTCATCAGTTAATTCGGCGCTGGCACCTGTGACGCGTCAGAAGAAATCATGGGTTGAATGAAGGGCATTGCATACGAGAGAAGAGTTTGCTGGTGGTGTTCAGCTGAGCATGAATCTCAATGCCTACAGTCAGCTCCCAATCCTTCAATCTATCATCTTGCTCAGTGTTTTGGACATTTTGGGCTCCTTTGACACCAGTGCGACTTTGTCTTTTGGCATCTTTCAGCTGTTTTCGCAGAGGAGTGACCTCTGCATGGGTAGCAATGGAAGAATGGAAAGGTCGAGCAGACAGTGGTCGGATTACATGATTCTCAATAGTCGCCCAACGAGGCTGAGAGGATGGAACACTCTTGAAGCGTCGGACTAGCCATCTTCGAAGCATCAGCCGCGGTGAGATGAATCTGGCATTCGATGGTCATGCATGCGCCTTGTTGTCCGATTCTCGCATCGGATTGAAACAGACATGGACAGCGCGGAATAACTCCGGCACAAGTTAGCGTGGACGGGAGAGTCAGGTGGCATGACGTAGCAGCCTCTTCTTCAGGCTGGAACCTTTCTCCCACTTTTTCGCGAGGACGCTTTGCTTTCAACTCTCTGATTGCTCGTCATATCCGCATCTTCTCCATCATAACTTTCTGTGCCTTGATTCTTATGCAGGCACACGCAATGTCCAAGCCTAACAAGCTTCCTGCAACGTCGCCCAGAAAGGCTTGTTTTGTGTACTTCTTCCTTCTTCAGTATGGTCGCTGCCAGCTAGCTTGAATCCTCATCCCAGTTGGTCTTGTAGCTGTAAATATTCCACGCTGATGACGATGTTGGCAGTGGGATCAAAATTGAGATCGTACTTTACGTCTCATCGTATCAAATACTCTGTGCCGGGTCGCTAAATAAATCTTCATATTAGGTCTGCTCACCGGCGTCCCTCTTCATTCGCTTTCTCAATACTATCCAAACATTACCTTCACAATGAACGTCCTTTGCTTAGCTCTCGTAGCTAAATCCGCAGCAGCATATTCACTGTACAGCTCTTACAACTTCGATCCTTTACAGCATCTAGCAGGCGTCACTCCTTACTTCGAACCACAAGATCCCCCAAGAGATCCCGCCGCTCCCCAGGGTTGCAAAGTCACCAAAGCTGCCTACCTCGTCCGTCATGCCGCCATTAACTCCAACGATTTCGATTACGAGGAGTACCTCGAGCCCTTCCTAGAAAAGTATGGCAACAACACCAGCGTCAACTGGTCCACCATTCCTCAGCTTGCCTTCCTTCAATCATGGGTCGCTCCACAGCTTGTCGAAGAGGAACAACTTACTCGAACGGGCAAACTCCAGTCTGGCCAGCTCGGCCTCACCATCTCCTACCGATATCCCGATCTCAATCTCCCACAGCATGTATGGAGTTCAACCGCTGAAAGAACAGTAGCCAGCGCAAAAGGCCTTATTCGTGGTCTTGAAACAGATGATGATCAAATCTCCCTCATCGAGATCTACGAAGGCAAAAAAGCCGGCGCAAATACCCTGACACCATACTCCAGCTGTCCAGCGTACAGCTCCTCAGAGGGCTCGAAGCAAGCAAAAGTATACCAAACCATCTACACAGCCCCAATAATGGCGCGCTTCAACGCCCTCACCAACAACGCCTTCAACTTCACCGCAAACGACATAACAGCCATGCAACAACTCTGCGGCTACGAAACCGTCATCCGCGGTTCCTCCCCCCCGCGCTCTCTCGACCTCTTCACCCCCGACGAATGGCTCGGCTTCGAATACACAAATGACATCCAATACCACTACAACACGGGTTACGGCAACCCCATCTCCGGCGTCATCGGCCTCCCCTGGCTAAACGCTACCCTCAGGCTCCTAACCTCAAACTCCAACACCACCGACGACGAGGACATCTACATCTCCTTCACCCACCGTGAACTCCCACCCACAGTCCTCGTGGCAATGGGTCTCTTCAACAACAGCCGCTTCTCGACCGGCTCATCCATAAACGACACCATGCCACTTACCCAAATCAACTACGACCGAGCCTGGAAATCCAGCCTCATCCTCCCTTTCCTGACCAACATCGCCATCGAACGCATGGATTGCTCAGATAACTACTACCTGAAGTCCGGAACCAGCAATACCAGTGACACCACATTCTACCGTGTCCTCTTGAATAATTCGCCTCAGACACTACCCGATTGTAGCGATGGACCGTCTGAGTCGTGCTCGGCGACGGGACTTCAGACTTACCTTTCTGATCGAGCGGCGTTGTTCGAGGGGTATAGTGCGAGATGTAATGTTTCGTATGATAATAGCACGGATAGTGTGACGTTTTATACGGATGAGTCGCTTGGGAATGGGACTACGGTTGGGAAGAAGAGATAAGTTTCCGTTTGGATTTGGCTATAGATTTAGATTATGTGGTGTTGACATGAAGACATGATTAACTTAATGATGAATACATATTAATGTGACTCTTTTGCCTTCTCAACTTGCTAATCTTGTGCTATGTCTTTGAATTGTCTACCAATATTTATTTCGTCCTCACTCTTGGTTTTATCAGTCGTTCAGCCTTTCAGCGTCTGGAAATCGTGTATCATCATATGGGCATCGCTATATGGAGCAGAAGAGATGGACGGTCAACACAAGAGAAACTCGAAAGACGTGGTGATCTGGACACGAATTGAGAATTTTCGCTTTTGGGTACCCCAGTTACCGTTATCAATCTATTCACATCACAGAATGAGTAACCAATGATACAACCGCCCGTCCCGATAAACACCCAGTCTAATGCATCATAAGGATATCTATCCACGAAAAAAACCATAGTCTCATCAACAACCTCCAAACCCTCCAATCGGACATCTGAAAATGTCCAGTCTACAACAACGTATCTCCCAATGCACACCGTACCAAACTGACACCGGCACGAACCGTATCACCCACACCACCCTCCACAAGTCTTGGGTTAACCTCGACAAGATCAACACCGACACACTGTCCAGTCTCAGCCACAGCCTCACAGATGAAGTCTCCCTCTCGGAGCGTCAGGCCACCTCTGACCGGTGTTCCCGTTGAAGGCGCCCACATGGGATCCAAAGCGTCAACGTCAAAGCTCAGGTGAATCGGCGTTTCTGAACCGATATATTCGAGTGCTGAGTCCATGATCCGTCCGATGCCGTGGCGGTCGATGTCGTGCATTGAGAACGCCTTGATGTGGTTGTCGCGGAGGATCTTCTTCTCGCCGGCGTCGACATCTCGGAGACCGATGTATACGAGTTTGGAGATGCTGATCTTGTGGTGGTCACGGAGCCAGTCGAAGATGCCGGGTTCATCGGATGTTGCGAGGTTGGTAAGGAAAGAGACAGGCATGCCGTGGATGTTGCCGCTGTCGGAAGTTTCAGGGGTGTTGATGTCGGCGTGGGCGTCGACCCAGATGACTGCTATTTCGTTGCTTTCCGGCTTGTTGGGGAAGCGCTCGCGGATGGCTCTTGCAACGCCACTGACGGTGCCGATTGCGATGGAGTGGTCGCCTCCTAGGGTCAGTGCTAGTCTTCCTTCTTTGGCTTGTTCGTAAACGAGCTGGCTGATTTGTTCGGTGACTGCGCTGACTGATCTTGGGTTCTTCATGCCTCTGAAATCGGGGTCATCGAACTTCTTGGAAGAGTTGGAGACCGTAGATTGTGAGGAAGTTGTGGTGGGCTGGTATTCGTCGAAGTTGCGGACGGATGAGTCACCGACGAGCTTGTAGCCGAGATCTGAGGATAGCTGGGTGAGAAGGCCGCCTTCGTTGACAAGTACGGATGGTCCTGCATCTGTGCCAGGTCGGCATTGACCGCCAGAGAAACCGACGAGAGTAATACCGAGCTCGGAAGGATTAGACAAGAACTTGGGGGGAATTGGTGAGGCTGGTCCGAGAGGTCCTTGGGGCTGCAGCTTCGAGTGGCCGTTGGTGCCGTTGGTGTGACCATTAGTCTGGGGGTGTGCTTGGACGGATGGCATGATTAAGATGTAATCCTCGTAATCTAGGAAGTTCTATTGACTTTTGAGATTGTATAAGTGCAGATGATGCGTGCAGGAGTAGTAAGTACTGGTGATGAAGAAATCCAAAGAATAGGAAGTAAGGCTGTTGCAGTGATAAGTGATATGCTGGTACAGTTGTAAACGAGAAGAGAATGTAAAGTGAGAGTGAAGTACTTATACCAAAGAGTGACGGGACCAAGTGAGCCAGATATGAGCAAGGGCGGGGACTAGCATAAGCACAAGCCATGGTCGACGCAGGCAAGCCAGGCTTTGCCATAGCAGCATCCTTGGGTATCCGGCGCAGGAAGACAATTTACTGGTTGGGAAGGAGGTCGCCAGAAATCTCGCATGTGAAAGGAGTGGGACGTGGGGGTACTCTCTGTCTACTCCGTATCCACTTCCGCTATACGCAGGAGGAGGCTATGCCTGCGCTTAGCGGAACACACAAGCATTGCGAGAATGTCGGAGTCCACGCTCCAGGCGGAGCGTATCATAATCGATGATAAATCGAAATGTAACACGACCGATAGTGCCCAATTGAGACATTTGTGTTACATCATACGCAAAGGGCATGTGATCTCGCCACGAATTCTCACCTCCTGAATACGGGACCTCCCGACCTCCGCGAATAAAGTGATTATTGTTTCGAGATGACACGAGCAAGACACGTATGCGCTGAGACATACTCTAAATCTGGTACATACATACGATGTAGCTATACCTTTTGAGCATCACTCTTCAGCTTGTGCTTGAGTCTCGCAAACAAATGGTGAGACGATGCCAAATATTTACCCACATCCTCATCACTTGCCCACCCCCCCAGCTGTTGACAAATTTCCTTTGCTTGTTCAATCTCATCGGGGGTCGCCATCATGATCTCAAGGCCTGAGTCCATAAATTGAGGATCAAGCGTGGCCCATTGTCCTTCCAGATACACTCGGAAGGCAGCCAAGTTGCGCTTTGTGAAAGTCGATATTGCTGCGATTTGCTGCTGGTGCCTACATGCCCAATGAAGTAGATTCATCATATCTTGGACCATGCTTCCCTGTTGCGCCGCTACCATAAGAAAGGCCATGTCCTGGACGTCATCAGCCGTAGGCACCGAGTGTAAGATTGGCGACTTTCGACCTAACAAACGTGCCCATTTCTTGCAACCATTTAGTGTCCAGGTATTTCTCACTCCGGAGATTGCTTCCATGAAGAATTTCATGCCTATATCAAGTGGTTCATGCTGCCTGTCCTCCGCGCTCCAACCCGCCCAGGTTTGTATACTGCGAGCAATGAGAAGTACATGCGGCAAAACCGACGCATCGAATTGACGCCATTCACACGTGTAGCTGTCGCAGACCAGCTTCCACGCAAGTCTCATGCTGATCCTCCACTGATCTTCCTCAGAAGGAAGGCCGTGTCTGGACAAAGCTGCCAAATACGTGCTCCAGAGTGAGAATTCTCGCGCCAACTGTTTGGTATGCTGTATCACTTGAAGAGCGAATACTGGTCCAGAAACACACTTGTCTGAGACATCACCATGGAATTCGACCATGGCCTTGCTGCGCGGGCTGTGAGGACGTGTAAGGAGACCGATGTACGCCTCGCTGGTGCCAAAGTGAAGCTTGTTCAATACCGTAGCAATCTCCTTGGGTGAGTGGGCCGTGGGATTCGCCAAGATTTCCTTGTTGTGGGGCTTCATAGGTGAGTCTTTGATGTATGCGAGACCGCGGTGCAGATCCGTCTCCCAAAGCAGTAAGTCAGAAAGCAAAAGACCATAAGGCATGATGCCTCTGGCTGTCATTCTATTGTAGAGCCCCTCCACTGATGGTGGTTCTTCCGGGACATGAACGCGATCACGCGCAAGATCCGGATCGGCAAAATTCTCTAAGCCGTCTCCAGGCAGAGGGCCTATGTCCGACCGAGCAGGCAAAGTGAAAGCCCATAATTTCGCGAACATAGCGCGGTACACAGGGACTGCATTTTCAATCTCTGTAACAGCATTTTCGTAGGCACAGAAGGCCATCCATGCCTCCCGCACGGTTCGTGTAGCTGTGACACGAGCTACCCATACTTGGGTTGATTGAGCAAAGTGCGAATTGTCGAGACCGGGAAGCCAAAGGGTCCTCGAAGGGAGCTCCGTAGGTGGCCGTCTGACTTGAGCGGTTGGACTGCGGTCCGAGTCTCTTCCTCCTAGTATCTGGACAGCGATATCAAAAGCGTGGGGTTTGTAGCCATCTTCTCTCATCCGTTGCAAGACCAAGTTGGTCCGACTTGCGCTGCCGGGAGCTGTACGTGTTGGGGATGTGACACCCATCTGGTGCTGTTTCTCCCATGGTGGCCAGGTATGAGCCTGTACCTCAGCCCACATCCTTTCGGAATCGGTCTTGGCGTGCATCAATTGAAGCCTCGCCAGAGCGCGATAACCCTCTCGATTGAGCGGAATTGTCGGAGACGCATCGTGCATGTAGTGTAATAGTAGCAGTTGAGCATCCTGTTGCACAATAACATGCTTGAAAGGATGAGCACGCACCGGCAAGGCTAACAGTGTAAGGAGTCTATTACACCAATGTGCGCAGAATCGCGATTCTTCAAGTGAGGGCTGATCCGGGAAGAACTGATCAAGGAGGCGTGTGAATAGCTCCACGATACGGCTAAGGGACATAGGGTGAGAGAGTCGGGCATGCCGCAGAAGGCGGAGGGGCAAGATCATAATTGAACGCTTCATGTCCCACTGGGGGGACTTCTGTTCGACAAGGCTGAGAAGATCGACCAGATCTTCTGGACCGATGTGGGTGGATCTAAGCAGCTGAAGAGCAAGCCACTGGGGTACCTCCGGCGTAACTTGGCCATGTTCCGAGCGTGACCAGTGTATGAGACGCTTGATACGTAGAGGCTGTGGAGCAACCACGATCCAGCTCCAGCTGAATATGTGAAGTATGAGATCCGCATCCATCCCATCAGGAGTAAAAGTAGGGAGAGTGGAAAGAATGTCGTCGTTTAGACCAACAGTAGGCGAAACATGAGGATAAATCAATCTGACAAAGTCATCAACCAAAGTCCGAGTTCGAGTCCGTGCATTGCCGGCATGAAAGCCAAGGGGGCGCGAATAGGGTCCTTGCTTCGGTTGTTCAGCATATGTGCCCTGGCGTTCGCCGCGAATTGGATCCCAATGGGAGAGATCGATCTTGCCATGTCTGATTGGCACTTTCCACAATTTCGCAATGACAGACCCGGGTGGTTCAATGGTCAGAGCACGATCGCCTAGCTGTTCATTGCGAGCGGGCTCTGTAAGCGGACTGCGAAGGCTCGGTGTCGTGAGGCTAGGGTCGGAAGAGTGTGAGGGCCAGAAGCCACTGAAGGTGGCGAAATCGTCCTCGGTTACAGGAAGGTCTCGGAGGTCGAGGGGCGTGTTGTTTGAAGGGTTTCGACCGCGCGAGTCATTCTTGAATATAGCATCGTCAAACGCAGTATGTTGCTGGGCGGTAGCAGATTTTCTTTCAGAAAACGAGGCAATTGTATGGCTTGTGTATTGGTGTGTGGTATGATCGGTCTCATCGTCCTCGTCTCGACGTGGTTGAGCACCTTGATTCGAGAGCCCTGTATTGCAGGTGATTGTGAAGGCCCTTATCGAGACGAGTGCTAGTCCACGTGGACAGACAGAGAATGATGGCCTCTGGACGGAGACATATCTGTGTAGGAAAAAGGAAACGAGAGGATAGAGCGAAGAGGCTGGAGCGAGACGTGGTGATTCTCTACCTGCTGCCCAGGGTCGATAGATGCGGTGCATCCATTTAACGTTACGATTTCGCTAGAGTGGTTTCAGGATGCTGCGCGGTTCGATGTAAGGATGGTTGATGATAGCTGAGGGCTGAAGTAACTTGTCGGTGGTCTTCTGGACTTGAATGCGACCGCAGGCAGAGTACTAGCAACACCACATGAATCAGGAAAGTCAAGCGAGTAGCACTGCATCTCCCGTACGGAGTGCTACGAGTACTTCTCCATCACACCTGCACTAGCACATCAATCCACTCCGAGTATCTCGACACTCTCTTCTACTACGGAATACGTGCGAGGTCGATGATACTGAGCCACGACTGGTGAATTCCACGATTACCGAATCGATAATATTGTCGCCTGCACTGCGCCCTTCTTCACCACACCCTGTTGACTGTTCACGGCCCTGGTCTTCAAGTTGTTTTTGACTGCGTACTTTCAACGCGCCGAATCCATTCCCTTCACTTCGACACGTCGCACTTCAGCCCACCCGACCAACATTGCATCTCGACCCGATACACTCGAACCAAACTTCTGTGCGCGAGTCGCTGAACACGTGCAAGTCGATTAGTACTGGTACAATTCAAGGGCAACACACCCGCGTTGAGCATATCAGTTGCTCTGTAATTGTCCCACTCAAGCCAGTCCATCGTCACATCGTTATTGCATGGTTACACTCCTTCACTTCTCCAATGATACAACGATCGTTTCCCTCTTCAAATGTTCTACTAGCCCCTCAACACGCTTTATAAACATGAACGGCCACAGCGTGGAAGAGGCACATCAACCATCCCTGGCCCCAGCACGCCCTCTCACACCATCAAGTCATCTGGGGAAACGAAAACGCTCTCAGTCGCCCGAGAAACCTGTCATCAATGGTACCACCACACATACCACCTCCCCGAACCCGACTCGTCTCGATGCTAATGTCGACAACATCATACGTGAGATCAGAGGGTAAGTTGCATGTTCCTCCCCTCTTATGATACCGACTGACCTCCCCACCAGCTTTGACCTGTCTCCATCCATACTAGCCTACAGAATACCTAAAGTCGCTGCAGAGGGCCACACTGTCAAGAAACAAAAGACTGAAACTGAGAATGACACCATTGAGGCTCGCCTTGCCAACCAATACTACTCTTCCACTCATCATCTCTTGACCGATCTTCGATATGTGCTGTCCGAGCTCAAGAAGTCCTCTTCGCAGGTGAACGGTCTCTCAAATGGCGACTCAAAACTTCCCTCTCCATTAGACTTCTCAGCAATTGAAAATCTTCTCTCTCAATACTCCCACACTGCGTCCAGCCCAACTACAGTCAAGATGCCTTCCTCCACACATGCTGGTCAAGTCATCACTCTACGTAGCAACGATGCTGGTCTCGTCAAACAACTTTTCACTGGTTTGCGCAAGGTCCTCGACTCAAAAGTCAAACTGGAGGAGATCGACATCAGAAAACTTCCGAGCGGCTTTGAGATTGTTGACGCTGCAGTGCCTGATACTCTCCAATCGAATGATACTGACTCCAGGATTTTCGGTGATGTCTATCGCCCGGCCCGGAATCTACGACCTCTCGATCCTCCAAAATCTTCTCGTGGAAGCAAGGAGAATGTTCTCAACTTTATCAAGCCTTTCGAAAATTACGGCTCGACCAACAAGGACGACTACCGGCTTGTTTCTCTATCCGCTGGCAATTGGCTCGAATATGCTGTCCCAGATCAAGAATTGGCCAAGTTTCCTTCGCAAGGCCAGACTGCCGTCAAGAAAGATCCAATCTCGCTATTCAAAGCTACATTTTCTTCCTTCGCTCCGGTGCAAGATAGTTCTTCTGCTGTCGTATCAAATTCCGATCGCTCTCGGCAATGGTTCAGAAAATACGGTGACCAAGTTATGCGCAATGGTTTTGGAACTCCACCGTCGGACGAGTGGGAGAATAGTACCTATCCTGAGATTGATGATGATTATCAGCAGCTCATCGATACTTTCATCCCTACTCCTGAAGAAGAACCAAAGACAATTCCCGCAGTCGAGGAGGACGATGACAAAGATGTACTTGAGGAAATATCTGACCTCCTGCAGACTCTGAGCTCTTATCAGCACCTTCGTGACCTGGACCGGAATCGTGTCTTTGCTGCCAACATTAAACCCGCGGGTCCCGAAATTGACATATACAATCTACTTCGCCAGCAACTAGAACTCCTTGTCTCGGCGCTCCCACCGTTTGCAGTCGCGAAGCTCAATGGCGACCAATTGGAAGCACTCAATATTAGCACCAATATCGTTGTCACTACTCCAGATGTCGCTGGTACTGGTCAGCCTGACGAAGGTTCATTGCAGCGAGTACGCCAGCTCCAAGCTCAGCAACAGCCTTCTGTCAGACCTGTCCAATCCCGGAATAGCTATACTACCGCCACGCCAGCTGTGTCTTACAATGCTCAGGCCCGGTCTTACAACTCCAACGTGGCCACTACCCCCTCTATGCCTGGCTATGCGCAGAGAGGAGCTCAAATGTACAATACACCACGGCCTAATATAGCTGCCAGCACCCCTGTGTACAATCAGATTCCTTACCAACAGCGACCGCAGCAGCCCTTTCCCGGAGCCACAATACAGCAGTTTCAGCGAATGCAGAACGGGTACACTCAGAACAATCAGACCCCATACCAACCACGAGCCACACCTGCTTCTTACCAACCACAAATCCAAAGTTCCAGTCAACAATACGGACGACCTAGTTCTCCGGCAAAAGCTCTGGTCAATGGAACCACTCAACCGCAACAAATGCAGCAGTACCGAAACTCATATTCTACACCTGCCTCGACCTCTCTCCTACAAGGGCCATATGCACAAGCCAATGCTCATGCCACTATCCAGCAAGTCAAGGCCGCTCATCAAATGCAGCAACAGCAAACCCAGCAATCTCATAGTCAGAGCCCTCAACCTCAAGCTATGCAAAGCATTCAGCAGCAACGGCAAGGATCTGGCACACCCCAGCCACAACTCCAACCTCGTTCCCAATCGCAATCCAGTATTTCCAACGCAGCAGGTAGTGCCGTCAATGGAATAGCTTCTCAGACCCAACAAGGTACTCGATCGACACCAACTCCCACTCCCGCGGTCGGCGCAGGTGCTTAGGCAGCGCAAGCGTTACCACGATTACAAACACATCCGACCGCTCAAACCAGTCAACGTGTGCAAACTTCCGAAGCACGAGCTCCTGAGGCAAATCCAACGTTGGCACGGCTTTCAAATGTAGTCGATGAACCGTGGCAGGACTATCAACGACTACGAGCACAAAGAAACATCACTACGCAACAAGCGCACGCATCGAACGGTTTTAACCAACCAGCTAGTCAGCCACACCCAGATTCTTTACAAGTCCAGTCTTCACACGGGAATAATCAACCATCGCACAATTGGTCATTGGTCCATATGAACAGTAGACCAACACAGCAAAACACCGTGTCACAGCCTGGACAGTTGTACCAACAAAACTCCTTGCACAATTGGACTGGTACCTGGAATGGCCCGCAGTATTTACCCTCCGCGTTGATCAGGCAAACTTCAATGGGAGAAGGTCCAAATCAACACGTTACTGCGGGGACAGTATCGGAATCTGAACTGGCACGACACCCTGAACAGTCAAGTGGTGCTTCAGTCAATGTGCCCATTCATGGGTTGTCGAGAGAGCCTCCCCAGAGTAGTCGCGTTCAAGGTGTATCCGGCTCGACTAGCATGCCATCAAATGCGGGCAGCGTTCATGATAATTCCTCCCTTACCTCATCTTCAATAGAACCTTGCCAAACAGGGTCACAACCAAAACCACTGACTCGGCTTGCCCCTGCGGAAAGCTTACCTTTTACAGTTCACGACGACACTACCATTTTCAATCCCTCCCTACAATCTTCGGTACAGAGCGTGCAACAAGCAAGAAGGTCTAATATCGGACAACAGACTCCGCCGCGTATGACACGTACACAAAGCTCGGGATTGAGTGCAAGGATGACTCTAGAAAGTCCAGCGGCGACACAGCGCTCGAACCATGGGACACCCTCACCTCACCGAGGACGATCTCAAAGATCTCCGGCGAAAGGGCAACACCAAACACCAAAAATCAAGTCGGATGTAGGAGGAAACTATCTACCGCGCTGAGGGTCGCTTCAAAAGACAATTGTCCTCATTATATGTTACACATTTTGTTGTGTACTGACGCGACATGAAGTGATGGGATGGCTGTATTGCTCTATGCCTCGGATACGTTAGAGTTGTAAATCTACCGATGAAGCACGGTCCCATGGGTTGAAGACAGTCAAAAAGATCGTTGGCCCAATGGTCAACAGACTTCGTACAATAATCTTTTCAATCATTCGATTCTTGGAGCTCGCGCTTCGAATTCTATTCGTCATCTAGTGCAGGTGTATTCGGCAGTGAGATTGGCTCATGATGATGGCCTGAAAAAGAGATCCAAAAAGTGACATGCATAGTTGATTTCAGGATGGGGGAGCATCGAGGTTTGACAGATGTCCTTGTGATTTATTCAGATCGATTAGATTCGATTTTCGATTCGAGTTGATTCATTTCAACTGCTTTCAGTTCTATTCTATTCAATTCAAGATTGATTCATATTCAAATTCATTTTCATTGAAGAAGGACATCATTGTTGAAGATGTCGGGTATCTATTTAGGTGGCCAGTAGCCAAACAAAGGAAATATTGACAATTTCGTTCTTCTTTTTCTCTTTTTCTCGCTTTTGCTCTTTGGCTTTCTTTTGTTCTGGAACAGGGACTTGAATGAACGTTCAATGTTTAATGAACCATACATACATACGTCAATCAAAATGTATGATGAACTTCGCCTGTGTGTATCTGAATGTACGCCGCCGTCACCATCACCATCCGATAGTAGATAACCATATCAATCAATCAATCTTTTAATCAATCATGTCGCCATGTCTCGTTTCATATCGTCTTCTTCGTTGTTGTTGAACCATTCACTTCATCCACATTATAGCCTCCACATGTCTCATGGACATCAACCAAACCATGCATGAGACTACCTAACCATCTACCTAGAAACTAAAAAAGCATTTAAACCGGGAGAGGGAAGCTAGAAGCCCAAGCACTGATCTCCTTCCTCAACTCCAAGATCTCCGAGACCTCCTCGCTAGCGACCTTGTTCTTGAAGTCCTTGAGCTTGTTGGCCTCCTTGGGGAGCTCGCCCTGGATCTTCTTGCACAGGTCGATGGCGGTGACGATGTATCTCGCTACACGCTTGTAGTCGTCTTCGCCGAAGCCACGGGTGGTCATGGCTGGGACACCGATACGGATACCGTAGGGTGTCAGGGCGCTCTTGTCACCTGGGATGGAGTTCTTGTTGCAGGCGATGTTGATCTGCTCGAGGATGGCCTCTAGACGGGCGCCGTCGAGGTTGTTGGGACGGAGGTCGAGGAGGACCATGTGGGAGTCTGTGCCGTCGGCGACGAGCTTGATGTTGAGCTTCTTGAATTCGTGTTCGAGGGTTTTGGCGTTCTTGATGACTTGTTCTTGGTAGGCGCGGAATTCGGGGGTTGCGGCTTGTTTCAGAGCGACGGCGAGGGCGGTGATGGTGTGGTTGTGGGGGCCACCTTGGTGGCCGGGGAAGACGGAGAAGTTGATGGGGCCTTCGAGGTCGTAGAGGACTTGTTTGCCGGATTTGGCGTCTGTTGAGCGGACGCCCTTGCGGAAGAAGATCATGGCGCCACGGGGGCCTCGGAGGGACTTGTGGGTTGTTGTTGTGACGATGTCGGCGTGTTCGAAGGGGGAGGGAATGACGCCTGCGGCGACGAGACCGGAGATGTGGGCCATGTCGACGACTAGGTAGGCACCGACCTTGTCTGCGATGGAGCGCATGCGGGCGTAGTCGATGAGACGGCAGTAGGCGGAGGTACCGGCGACGAGGACCTTGGGTCTGTACATCTGGGCGTTCTCTTCTAGTCTGTCGTAGTCGATTATGCCAGTCTCGAGGTCGACTCGGTATGGGAAGGTCTCGAAGTATGTGCTCACAGCGGAGATCTTCTTCTGGGGGGTTTGATAGCCGTGGGACAAGTGACCACCGTGAGGCAGATCAAGACCCATAAGACGGTCGTGGGGTCTCATGATGGCTTGGTAGACTTGTAGGTTGGCTGGGGAGCCGCTCAAGCACTGAACGTTGACACCCCAGTTGGCGGGGTCAAGGTTGAAAGCCTTGAGGGCACGGTTCTGGCAGAGGATCTCGATGGCATCGATGTGTTGGTTTCCACCGTAATATCTTGCACCTGGATAACCTTCCGAGTATTTATTGGACATAGGGCTGCCAAGGGCATCGAAGACGGCGCGGGAGGTGAAGTTTTCAGAGGCAATGAGGACGATTGATTCTCGTTGACGTTGGATCTCTTTTTTCTGTAGTGGTGTTAGTTTTGTTCGGCTTTTGATTGTGATTTCTTCGTACCATGATCTCGGCGACATCAGGGTCGAGTTCTGGGAGATTCTTCTCCATGAGCTGACCGACAGTTAGCAGTGTCCAGAGGACGACGGGAAGCGCAAATCGTACGTCCTGATGGGTGGAAGAGAGAGCATAGCTCCTGGTTGGCATTGAACCCATGTTTGCGGTGTATTGAGAGAGAATAGTAGGTAAATTCGTGAAAGGTGAATTGTGTGTGGTGTGTGAAAAGATGAGACAGCTAGACGAGTCTTGTATAAATCCAGTGCTGAAGTCACCTCTCAAAACTTTGACAGCACATTTTCTTCAATCTTGCAAAGAATCCCCGCAGGACCACAGGGCAAGATGGCGCTATCGACTGATAGCAACCCTGATCTGCACCGGCCATCGGACCGCACTCTACAGGCTCTACACCACTGGCTGTGGGACTGGCCCACTTTGGCTGGTGTGAAATCTCTTCCCATATGGGCAAAGCATCCTGCACCGAGTATCATGCACGAACTTCGGAGTATCTTATGTGCTCTGCTCTCATATCAGTATGCTACTGAGATGGCCCCAGTACCAGCATATCAGATGGGCTACTCGAGGAGGCAACGCACGATCATATCACGGCGATACTGAGTGTAAGAGTCGGGAGAGAGGCTGTCATTGAGTAGGACGAGTTTCAAATTACAACCTGCAACAATGCATTCACTGCTGTTGTCGGTAGATTTCGAGAAGTCATTGTGCTCATACTCTATGCACTAGTGTATACGCTGTAGGTACCGAGTATGAGTATTCTCGAAGACTGCGTAAAGGAGAGTCGTGATTCAGATCCGACACGCCCGATGGTCTGGTTGATACTGCTTCTGGAAGCGCATCCTACTCTTCGGGTTCTGCTGCATTTGCTGATACTGCGCAGTCGAATGAGACATGGAGAAAGTGTTAGTAACCGTGTTACCCTTTGTCTCGTTAAGGAAGTTCATCGATGGTAAGCATACGACTGTCTTCACTGCCCGGTAACTTATCTTGTCCTTGGCGTTTCCATCTTTGGTAATCTTTTCCCTTTGAAGAATACTCTTCCTGATTTCCATGACTATTCGACACGTTCTCAAATCTTTAGCATCGTCTTCTCATGGACCGAGAGTACTTGAACACATCGGAAAGATGAAGATGCGCGTCGTCTCGGCTTCACGGGAGAATTGCTGTCGTTCTTCGCCTTGCTTTCCTCGAGATTGACTTGATCTCGTATCGTGACTGCGGATGTACCAATCATGATGCTCTTACGCCCTAGTGCAGGTAATGTTGCCTGCTAGGCTATCTTCGCCATAGTCCAAGCCATGTCATGTGCAGAACCTGGTCTTCCCACGGCCTCAATTAGACGGCTGTGCTTCAGGTCTTGCGCTTCAGCCTAACGAGCTTCTTCTTGAGATCCATCTCCAAGTATGAACCAAATCTTTCGTGATAGCATTCTGCTACCCTGAGCTCAATAGCCCGTCGCGCCGCCCACCGTACACCGTCCGTCATGTCGGGCATTGAAGTCGTCGGTACTATTGCCGCTGTCATTGGCATTATCGATGGCTCTGCCAAAGTCTGGGCTGACGCTCGCAAGGACCTCAAGATTTCTGACACCTTCCAAACTGTCGCCGCGAGATTACCTATACTCCAGGACACTTTACACACCTGCAAGGATTTACTCGAGCCTGAAAAAGATACCTTACCAAAGGACGCCGCTATCGCTCTATTGAAGACTGTCAAGAGTTGTGAGACAAAGGCTGCGAACCTGCAGAAAATTTTCCAAGAGACGATACCCGGGGAGAGTGAGGAATGGTACAACAGATATCGCAAGGTCGTCAGTCGCCTTGGGAAAGGCTCCAAGGTCGAGCATCTGCTGAAATCGATCGCTGAGGATGCTCAGATTGTGGCCGATTACCGCATCGTCAAGGCTGCTAGGCCAGATCTTGGTGGTAAACTTGATACAATTATCAAGCAGATGGATGCATTGGAACCCTCCTTACCGGACGATGACACACCTGGCAACGTTTTCAACGCTTATGGAGGTACGATGCACAACAACCTCAATTATGGATCTGGCCCACAGAACACTGGCAGCGGTGATATGTACAACATTTCTGGTTTGAGTGGTAATCCTGTCTTCAATTTTGGTAAGAAGAATTCTTCATAGTGCCAATGGAAAGATAGCGTGATAGATTGGGGAAGGACCACTCGGTTCATGTTCCATTCAAGTTATCACTTTCCCGTCCTGCGATCGATCTTGTCGGCGCATACGTTTCTCGATCCGCGCTAAGCCGCCTTTACAGGACCGAATGTCGTGACATCCGGAAAATTCACTGGCATATACTCTCATTCCTCGTCTCGTACAGTACAGAAGTATGTCTCACGACCTGAGCTCGAAGAAAGACTTCGAGCCCAGCTCATAGCCCGCAAAGTCGAGGGGAAGCAGCAACGGACAGTAGTGGTTTGGGGACTCGGTGGATCAGGCAAGTCACAGCTTACACTAAACTACGTGCAAAAACACCAAGAAGCCTACGGTCCCATATTCTGGATCGATGCCAGGGTCAAGGAGACAATCGAACGGGACATTACTCACATACATAAACTGATATATTCCGACCTCGATACCTCATCTGCAACAGTCGAGGATGCTATCGCTGCGGTGAAGAACTGGTTTTCTACCGAGGAGCGACAGAAGGACAAACGACGCGCCCTTTGGATCATGGACAGCGCAGATGCCATCGATCATGAGCGTGAAGCCCCTTCTTACATTGATATCCAACGTTACCTGCCGGATGCGTTGAATCTGGATATAATTGTCACTACAAGGAGCTCGCGGGCACGTTGCATGAGTTCCTACGACTCGGTTGAGGTCGAGAAAATGTCAAAGACTGAAGCAAAGCTATTGTTTCTAAGAAATGCGAATATGTTGCACAAATGCGAAGAGGCCGATCGAGAGGCTTCCAAGATCGTCGAGGAGCTCGGGTGTTTGGCTTTAGCTGTGGCTCTGGCAGGTTCCTACGTCAGCGAAACCAAGATCGAAGTCCAACAGTATCTACCGCGATATCGAGCAGATCGAACTCGCATGCTGGCCCTCAAACCTCGCAAGCTTGAACATCAGTATACCGAAGGTGTCTTGAGTACATGGGAGTTGTCATTCGCTGCGTTACAGCGACAATCGCCTGTGGCAGCCCAACTCCTCATCTTATTAGCGTTTCTCAACCCTAATGACATCTTTCTTGGTCTTTTCGAGGATGAGCTGAATGCTCCAAATGATCCGGACGACTTGGACGAGCCGCGTTGGCTAGATCTGCTCTCGCCAGATGGCACACACACCAACATTACTATCATCGAGTCCGCATTCACAGCTATCGAGGCATATTCTCTGATATCATGGCAAGTGGATCAAAGCGCTTATACCATGCACAACATGGTTCATGCCTGGGGACATGATCGTCTAGAGGTCCCGCGGCGATGTGAATGGAGTTTCGCAACCTTGGAACTTCTCAATCGAGTCACAGATAGGAATATATACAATCCAGGCATAGCTACACGAATGGTGCCGCACCTAGTGGCTACATTCACAGCAGTTAAAAATGCAAACGGTTTGAACTTCCAGATGACAGATCGAGACATATTGCTGTTGCAGGGAACGCGCCAGAACCTAAGTGCCATGGGCCGGTATACTCATGCACATGATGTAGACGTCTACCGGTTCCAAGCTACAGAGCTCGTGTATGGACGTAAGCACCCTAAGACATTGACAGCCATGTATGATCTAAGCCTTTCACTTCTTGATCGTGATGACAATGCGCAGGCAGAAACATTATTACGAGAAACGTCAAAGTTGCAGGCGGAAATGCTAGGATCTAGACATCGAGTCACATTGAGCACCCTGGCTGCGTTGGGCACTAGTCTCCACAATCAAGGCAAACACAAAGTTGCGGAGGAATTGCTCCGGTCAGCTTCAGAGCTACAGCAAAAAGAACTAGGTTTCGATGATCATGACACCCTCTACACTATACATGTTCTGTCCGGGACACTTAGCGCACAGGGCAAGTACCGTCAGACGGAGGAGATGCAGCGACGCGTCCTGGGTTCTCGGAAGAAATTACTCGGATCAGAGCATCCTGACACTTTAGACAGTATGTACCGTCTCGCAGATACTCTAGATAGCCTTGGAGAATTTGAAGAGGCGGAGCAAATGTGTCGACAAGTGTCAGACTTACAGCACAAAACACTAGGACCGAGACATCCGCATACGCTACGGAGCAGGAGTCTCCTTGCCCGTCTTTTAGGAAGAAACGGCGAGTACCAGCAAGCAAAGGCGATATTTCAGGAGACGATAGCTCTTCAGCAACAGGTATGGGGACCAGACCATGGGAATGTGTTGAGAACTCTGTATTATTTCGCAAGAGTTTTAGTCTTGCAAGGAGAGTACGAAGAAGCAGAGCAGATATGCCAAGAACTGGTAGAATCGACAACAAGAACGCTAGGTTCAGAGCATCCCGGTACACAAATATCCTTGAGAAATCTGGCTCGTGTACAGAAAATGAATCGTAACAGATTGAAGGGGGGATCTCTGGATGTTCCACCGCATCAGGAGCCTGTAGGCACGCAAGATGCGAGCCGAAAGACTCAATGGCCCTCACTCAGCCGGACTACAAGGAATTCAGAGGTCCGGAACATATCGACTGAGAAATTGAAAGCAGAGCCCCCTGGAACTGATACATCACACCTGAAGCTTTCAAATGCGCAAAGTTCAAGGAGACGGGGTAATCGACAACGTTCACCCCGCCGGACTGAAGGGAAGTCGGAGCGCCAGAAATTGACGAGGGAAGTACAGAAAGAAGAGCTTCTAGGAGTTGATACATCACGCCCAAAGCTTTCAGACATGCAAAGTTCCAGGAGACGGGGTAATCGACAACGCTCGCACCACCAGGCTCAGGGGAAGTCGGAGCGTCAGAGATTGACGGGGGAAGGACAGAAAGAGAAGCTTCCGGAAGTTGATACATCACGGCTAAAGCCCTCAGATACGCATAATTCAACAAGCCGAAAAAATCAACAGATCTCATCCGGCCGAAGAGCTGGAACATGGGAACGAATTCTTTCATTGGGCCTCAAACGCTAAACCATCTCACAACACACCCAACCCAACAAACGCCGCCACAACATCTCGATCAACCCGATCAGTAATCCACTCCTGCTCAAAAACCTGCTGACCACCACAAGCCTGCACCGCAACTCCCAACTTCTCCCTCACAAAATCCCTGATCCA
>JABUBK010000040.1_pt1 | contig 22375 bp, 18 predicted proteins | sample 7332671 | NCBI WGS metagenome assembly JABUBK01 (sample SAMN07256342, study PRJNA390944) | subsurface metagenome | isolation source: Methane hydrate marine sediment | place: Pacific Ocean: Eastern North Pacific, ODP site 1244 | collected 2002
GTGCAAGGGAGGCTGCTTCTTTTAGTAATTTTTCTGCTGAATTCTTGTCCCCTCTTTCTAAATGAATTGCTCCAAGGAGGTAATATGGACGCCATTCATTTCTTCGATTTTCTATTACTGATTTTAATTGCTCCACTAATTCTAAATCTGTTTTTCTTGCATTTCTCCATTGTAGCAGTCCCAAATTATATGTTGCCTCAGGGTGATGAGAATCTTTTTTAATTGCCTTTTGCCATATATTTTCAGCATCTTTTATCTTGCCTAAATCAAGTAATGTTAGTGCTCTATTATTTAAGCTATCAGCACGTAGTTTTACTTCTTCTGGCTTTTTTCTAAAATATTCATGTTTTATATTTTCTTTATATATATTAATTAACTCATTTGACACTTCTAACATATCTTCTGGTCTTTTATTTATATCTTCACTAAAGCATCTTTTAAGTAAGATTATTAGCTTTTCTGGAATATTAGGTAGGTTATATTTAATATCAATACTACCCTTTATATAATCTTCTAATACAAATGGTGCTGCTTCACCATGACTCCATACTCTTTCTCCAATAAACATCTCAAGTATTGTGAGTGCTAAGCTATATATATCTGTTTTTATTATTAGTTCTTTTCCTAATGCTTGCTCTGGAGAACAGTATTCTCTTGTTAATCCTCTTGCTTTAGCTAAACCAAAGTCTGTTATCTTAGCAGTATTATCTTTTGTTAAAAGGATATTTTGTGGCTTAATATCTTTATGTATTATTTTATTTTTATGAGAATAGGTAAGTCCCCATGCTGACTGAATAGCTATATCTAATATATCTTCTAGACTGTTTATTCTATTTTCTTTTATTGATTCTTTTAAGCTTCCCCTATCTACAAACTCAATAAATATTCTTGGTATGTTACCTAACTCTCTTGCGTAATAGCATGATACTATATTAGGATGTAGACCTAAGTTAATCCATGTTTCTGCTTCATCAATAAGCTCATCTATTCCACCAGCTCTAGCTAGTGAGGCTTCATTTGGACTTTTTACTGCTAAATTAATATCCCATCCTCTGTGATATACCTTATATACAATACCCATGCCACCTTTACCTAATATGTCTATTACTTCATATAGATTTAGTATTATGTCTCCTTTATTCCAAATCTTAGGAGCTTTTCTTTCTAAATCTTTGAGCTTTCTTTTATCTATGGCATGGGGTATTAATATTCCTTCATCTATTGGCTTTTTATCTAAGATGGTTTCGGAGCTGTCTACTGGTGGGATGTCTTTTGGTTTCATTTCCTTTATACATTTAACACATAAAAATTTGTTAGAGGAGATGTCTTCTATTTTCTTGCCACATCTTATGCAGAAGCTTTGTAGTTTACTGGGCATTTATTTATCCTTTTTATATATGTATTATTCTAGTAATTAATTGATATTTAATGACTCAATATATTATATATTTTTACATCCATATATAATTAAGAACTAAAAAAGATTATTTTATAACCTCTTTATCTTGATATTACGACTGCATCCAGGACATTTATTTAAATTTTCTTCTATACATTTATCACAATATACTCCCTCACACCTATCACATCTTCCATATTCCAAAGCCCAAAGATCTGGATTAGCTTTTGCTACTGGATTACCCCCTGGTATGTTTGATATAGAAATTAATTTTCCACATTTTGCACACATGGATACTGGCATATCTATTTTCCTCCTTTTTTATATTTAAAAGGGTGTAAATTTTTATAATACCTATGATTATATAATAATTCTTACTGACACCACCATTTCCATTCATGCCCAGATCTAGATAGGTTCTCTGTTCCAGATTCCACTGCACCTCCACATCCTCTAGCTGTGTAATTATAAGTACCAGGAATTACATATATGTTTTGTTGTCCAGGTGGTATATTAAAATTATAATTAGCAGGTCCACTAAGGCTTAGAGACAAATTCCCACCAGTATTATTTATTATTAAAATTGGAATGTGCTTTTGACAGATATATGATAATGTTATTGAATCTTTAGCTGTATCTTGGGAGTTTGTTGCAGTAGCTTCTAATGTGAAAGATTCTCCACTTTTATATAGATTTACCTGTGCTATATTTTTACCCCATACTCCTTTACTATCATTTTTATTAAAAGATATAGTTGGATAGGGATTACCAGTGACATGTGCTTTTATTCTATAATAACAAACATTATCACCAGCTTGAGAAAATGTTGGACCTTCAACTATTTCTAATCTCACAGTTGGAGCTGTTAATATCTCTTTTTTTTCTTCAGTTGTTTCATCTTCAGTTGCTTCCTCTGCTATTTCCTCCTCAATTGGCTCAGCAGAAAATTCAACAGTTTCTTCTGTTTTTTCCTCCTCCTTTGTTTTTTCTATTTCATCCTCGGTAATTTCTTCTTCCTCTGTCTTTTGTATCTTTTCCTCTACTTCCTTTTTAGTTTCCTCTTCTTTTAGTTTTATTAAATCTTCAGCTTTTTTTAATAATTCTTCACTGCCTTTAGTAGGACAACCTGTTAGTGTAATAGTTAAAGAGATTAAAACTAAAAATACTAAAACTATTATTAATACTTTTTTGGTAAAGTTCAAATAAAGCCTCCCTTTATTAATAGTCCTTAAAATAAATATTTAACATCTCTCTTGTACTTACTTTATTCATCCTCTCATTTTCCTTAATACTAAATTTCAAAAAATGATTAATTTTTCGATTCTCTATGGCAATTAATTTTCATTTTATTAAACCATAATTTCAGTAGGAAGTTCTTTAGTTTCTCCGAGAATTAAATTTGGTTGGCATGTTCTCTCTAACAATCCAAAGGCATAAATATTCTTAAAATGACTTTTATTTTTATCTTCTGCTCGCAACAAAGTAGCTAACCCAGTATCGCTAATCATTCTTACAACTATAGGAATATTTTGATTTCTAATAAATTGATTTAATGTGAGTGCTGTGGATAGAGCAAGGGAATCATTATCAAGACAAATGTAAATTCTTGTAATATTGCATCTATTGTTTTCATCAAAAAGAAAATCTGCACATTGAAAATCTGGTGAATTTACATCAATTTGTAGAGGGGTAATATCACAAATCCTCTCCAATTTAGGATATCGCAAATACAGCAATTCTTTTTTACACTTAGCTATTTTGTCAATGACTGTAATACGAAGTTTTTTATTAAATTTGGAATACATTTTTTCCCATTTAGTTGCTGCATGAAAAACCAAACTTTCCCCCATTCTTCCAACACCAACTATTAGTATATGGGGTTGAGATTTTATAAATTTATCATCTTCAGAAAAAGGTGGATAATCAATCAATAGAGAACGAGCTCCAATATCAAATATATTAAAAAACTCTAACTTAAAAATATTCATTTGACCTGTTTCAATTTCCCTTTCTCTAAGTAGGTGGCAGAGTTGGGGATTAAAAATATGAGCAAAACATGTAAGTTTTTTATCCTTATTCTTACTTGAAATTTCACGAGCATTTACTGCAACTTCAGCATTTGTACCATCATTACCACAAACTGAGATGAGATATTTTGCTTTATCAACTCCTGCTTTTAAAAGCATTTTTTTATCTGTTGCATTACCTATTAGTACTATAGCTCCATAATCCCTGCAGTATTTAATCATATTGTTTTTCTCATCCAGTTCAATCACTACAACAGGATAACCTTGCTCAAGAAATCTTTCAGTGAAAAGTCTACCTCTTTGGCTTAATCCACAGATAACAATGTAGTTTCCTAAAAATTTCAAACGAACTATCTCAAGTTGTTCCCGAAAAATCAATGCTAATGCTTGTAAAGCTGCGTATGCTCCAATAGCAGGTGCAAGAAACCTTGCTAATTGTAACTCCCAGTTTAATGGTTCTGATATTGCACCAGATTCTAACATAAAAAGTTGAAGAGAAAGGTAAAGAAAACCCCATGGAGATCTGGCTTCACCAATAGAATTAAAGTAGTCCACAAATCCAACATAACCCAAAACTAATATTAGAAAAGCAAATACCCCGATAAATTGCCACTGATAGTTTTGCCACCAAAGTCTTAGATTTCTTTTCCATGATATCTTTTTTTTAAAACGATAATTAGCAGAGATCAAGTTTTCATTAGAGTTTCTCATTATTGAACTCCTTTAAAGAAATTATTTTTTGTCTATAATAAATATTTTACTAAATTTCTGCTTCTTTGGAGAAGAATTTACCTACTTCTTTAAAGCCATGTTTCTTATAAAATTGATGTGCAGTTTTTCTATCCAGTGATGATGAGACTTCAATTTCAGTACAACCACGAGATTTTGCATCTCCAATGGCATTTTCTAATAAGATTGATCCAACCTTTTTATTTCTATAATTTTTATCAATTACAATTTCATTAATTGTTGCAACTAATCCTAAATCATGAATAGTAAGATTAAAAACTAAAGAAATAAATCCTATAATTTTTTTCCTATTTTTCTCATTTCTCAATATTGCAACTTTATTCAAATAATTTTCTTTTTCAATTATTGCTTCAAAAATTTCTCTAACTTTTTTCAAATCCTTATTAGTTAACTCTGGTTCTAATTGTTTTATTAATCTTAATACATCATTACTATCACTATAATTAGATTTTCTTATTCTTATATGTGTTGGTTTTTTCATAAAAAATTCACCTCATATTTTTGTTTCAAGTCTTGCACCATTTTCTCTAATAATTAAAGTATTGCCTTGAATATTGAAATATATTTATACGAACATTTGTTTGAATTGAATTAATTGTTTTGATATAATATCTAATTATATAAAAACCTTTTACAAATTTTAAACTATTATATAATATTACAAAATATCGAATTTTATAAATTACGAAAAAGGGATGAATTTAATGTCATTTTTAAGAAGAATTCAGAGGAATTTTCAAATAACTATTCCTTCAGCTATTAGAAGAATAATGAATCTAAGAGTAGGAGATTTTGTTGAATTTGAAGTTGTTAATAATGAGATAAGAATAAAACCTAAAGTGGTGATGGATAAAGGTCAGAGCTGGTTTTGGACAAAAGATTGGCAAAAACGTGAGAAAGAAGTAGAGAAGAACTTTAGAGAGGGAAAAATACTTGTCTCTGAAACTGTTGAAGATTTTATAAAGGAAATTGAAAAGTGAGAATAGAGCGTTCTTCTTTATTTGATAAGTATTATAAGAAACTTCCCATAAAGGTAACGGAGTTGTTTAAAAAAAGATGAAGCTTCTTTTATCATCGGATTTTAGACACTCGTCATTAAGAGTCAAAAAAATAAAAGGAACAAAAAATATTTAGGAAGAAAGTATTACAAAAAGTTATAGGTTTACATTTGAAAAAATAGCTAATGGTATTAGATTAAGAGTTATTGGAAAACACAATATCTTAAAAAAGTAGAGTAAGAACATAAATATTGATTTGAAACCATAATTTATTTATCAAAAGCCAAAAGATATCAAGGAAAAACAAAATATTTTTAAATTTTGGAGATGAAATTTTGGAAAAATTCTACAAAACTAAAGCTGTTATTGAGGAAATTTTAGAAGATTTTGAAAATCTATTTAAAATAGCACATATAGAGAGAATTCCTAAAAGAGGGGCTAAATTATCACCTTTCCCTAAAAAGATTAACCCAAAATTAACTAATGTTCTAATCAAAAGTGGGATTAAATCACTTTACAGTCATCAAGCTCAAGCAATTAAAGAGATATTAAATAAAAGAAATACCATTGTTGTAACACCAACTGCAAGTGGAAAAACATTATGCTATAACATACCTGTATTAAATTCAATAATAAAAGATCCTGATACAAAAGCATTATATTTATTTCCCACTAAAGCTTTGTCTCAAGATCAGATAAAAGCCTTAGAAAGATTAATAATTCCACTTGGAATTGATATTAAGACATACACATATGATGGTGATACACCAACCTCTGTTAGAAAAAGACTTAGAACTTACGGAAATATAATAATTACAAATCCTGATATGTTGCATACAGGTATTCTACCTAATCACACAAGGTGGCTGGGATTCTTTACAAAATTAAAATATATAGTGATTGATGAAATACACACTTATAGTGGACTATTTGGGTCTCACATGGCAAATCTAATAAATAGACTGGATAGAATATGTAAATTCTACAATTCTGATCCAATCTATATTTGTAGTTCTGCCACTATTGCAAATCCTAAAGAATTAGTTGAAAAACTGACTAATAAAGAGTTTGTTTTAATTAATGATAATGGTGCACCATCGGGTGAGAAATGGTTCATATTCTGGAATCCACCTAGAATTGCAGAAACTATAGAAAGAAGGAGATCTTCGTTAGTTGAAGCTAAAGAAATAGGAAAAAAATTGATTGAATCAGGTGTTCAAACTATTTTCTTTACAAGAACTAGAGTTTCAGCTGAAATTTTAGGTACATATCTTAAACAAAGTATTGACCCAGGATTAGCAAAGAGAGTTAAATCTTATAGAGCTGGGTATCTTCCAATTGAAAGAAGAGAGATAGAAAAGAAGTTATTTAGTGGAGAGATTATAGGGGTTGTATCTACAACTGCACTTGAGTTAGGTATAGATATAGGTGAGCTTGATTCATCAATTTTAGTTGGTTATCCAGGTTCAATCTCTTCAACATGGCAACAGGCTGGAAGAGCAGGGAGGGGTGAAGATTTTGCTTTGGCTATATTAATTGCAAGTGATAATCCCATTGAACAGTTTCTGATGCACAACCCAGGATATTTCTTTGGAAATCCGGTTGAATCGGCTATCATTGATCCAGAAAACATATATATATTAGTAAATCATATTAAATGTGCGGATTTTGAGATTCCATTTAAAGATGGAGAAAGATTTGGAAACATAGAAATATTACCATATTTAAAATATTTGGAAGATAAAAAAATAATAAGACTTGTAGGAGAAAAGTGGCACTGGACAAGTGAGTCTTATCCTGCTGAGGATATAAGTTTGCGAAGTACTTCATCAGATTCTTTTGTTATTCAGAATAGAACAAACAATCATGAGGTTATAGGTTATGTTGATGCAGATACAGCATTTGAACTAATACATCCAGGTGCAATATATTTACATCAAACACAACAGTATGAGGTAGAAGATTTAAATATAGATAATAAAATTGCAACAGTTGCTCCTGTAAATGTTGATTATTATACCTATGCTGTAACAAAAATAAAATTAAATGTGCTCTCAATAGATGAAAAAGATTATCTTAATAAATATCAAAAAGAGTATGGGGATGTAAGGGTAACTTCAACAGTTACTGCATATAATAAGTTTAAATTTTACACAAATGAAATTGTTGGTGGCAATAAGCTTAAGCTTCCTTCACAAATAATTCACACAAATTCAACCTGGATAGGTATAAAACCTTCGCTTTTGGAAAGAGCAGTAGTTTCACGTGGAAAGTCAAAAGATGTTTTAAAAGCATCAGCAATTCTATTGGAAAATGTAGTACCTCTTTATATATTATGTGATAGAAAGGATGTCAGGACTCATTGGGAATTAAAAGATGAAATAAATGAACTACCAACTATATATTTTTATGATTATGTTCCAGGTGGAATGGGGCTTTCTGAAAAACTTTATGAAATTTTAACAGAAATTTTTAATGCAGCCTTAAAGCTTATAAAGGGTTGTGATTGTGTAAATGGATGTCCATCATGCATAGGTCCTATCTACGGGAAAATGGGAAATCTTATAAAACAAAGCACAGAATATCTATTATCTAAAATGGTAAAATAAAATGCATAAGGATTTAAGAGATTACTTAAGAAAATATAGTAGATATGAATATGAAGAATATTTAGACAGCCAACCAAAATCAATTAATGAAATAGTTGATGGCTTTTACCTGAATACAGCTTTCGGAAAAATATTTGTTGCTAAAAAGGAGTATCTCCTGGATTATTATCATGGAGATATACCTCTTAAAAGTTATTTGAACCAATCGCCAAAATCATTGGCATTGATTACAAAAAATGATGAAATAAATAAACTAGATTTAAGAAAAGCTGTTTTCATCGATACTGAAACTACAGGACTTGCTGGTGGTACAGGAACAGCAGTATTTTTAGTTGGTCTCTTGTTTTTCAAGAACAATGAATTTCAAGTAAGACAATATTTAATGCAGGATTTCAATGAAGAACTAGCGATGTTAAGTGCTGTAAAAGAGATTTTTAAAAATTTTGAATTTATTGTTTCTTATAATGGTAAAGCATTCGATATTCCTCTCTTATCAACAAGATATCTAATAAATAGAATGTCAGATAAGCATTTGAACCTACCGCATGTTGATTTGCTTTTTCCATCAAGGTTTTTATTTAAGAAAGATTTACCAAATTGTAGATTAAAGACAATTGAAAAAAAAGTTTTAGGTATATGGGAAGATAGAATTGGAGACATTGATAGCTCACTAATTCCACACATTTATTTTAATTTTTTAAATACTAAAGATGCTAGAATCTTAAAGTCAGTTTTACAACACAACATAATAGATCTTGTGTCATTAGTAACTTTAACTGCAAAACTATCATCTACAATTAAAAATTACAATGATATAGATTTAAGTCACAATCAAATAAGAGCACTCACAAAAATATTTTATAAAAAGAAAGAATTTAATAATGCAGAAAAACTTATATTAAAAGCTATTCAAAATGCTGATACTAAAGAAGATTTAGAAAAATGTAAAATATGGTATGGTTTTATTTTAAAGAAGATGAAAAGATTTGATGATTCAGCCAAAATCTTTGAAGAACTTGCTTTAGATGGCATAAATGAGATTGAGATATATAGACAGGTTGCTATTCATCAGGAACATCGAAATAAAAATTATAAAAAAGCAATTAACTTCTGTATTAAGTCTCTAAAAATTATGCAGGATGAATACTACATAAGAAGAAGAGATTATTACATTAATGATATAAAATATCGACTTTCAAGACTTTATAGAAAAAGTGCAAGAATTGATAATAACATTAGAGAATAAAGGGGGCTATTATGAGTAAGATTGATGTAAAAATTAATTCGAGTTTATTTCCAATAGGTGTGTTTTTAATATCCTGTGGAGAGATTGGTAAGAATGCAAATATAGTGACTATGGGATGGGTAATCCCAATTTCGAGTAATCCTCCACTTTTAGGAATCTCTTTAAGAAAGAAGAGACACTCATATGAATTAATTAAAAAATCTAATGATTTCATAGTTAATATACCAACAAGAGAAATTTTAAAAGAAACAGATTATTGTGGAAATGTATCAGGAAGAGATGTTAACAAATTTGAAAAAACAGGATTAACCCCCATACCTGGAAGAAAGGTTAAATCACCTCTTATAAAAGAATGTCCTATAAACTTAGAATGTAAGATAATAAAAGATATGGAGTTAGGAGATCATAATTTTATTATTGGTGAAGTTGTTAGCAAAAGTGTAAATGAAGAAATTCTTAATGAAAAGGGGAAATTAGATATAAATAAAATGAACCTTTTCTCCTATGGCTCAAATAGATATTTTGATGTTGGAGAAGTAGTTGGCAAATGGGGATTCTCACTTAGGTAGTTTATCTTTATACTTAAAGTTAAATTAAAAATTGCAGTTTAGGAGCTTGGTATTGAAAAATTTATAGGATAAATTATCAGAAAACCTTCTAAATTTTAAAACTGTAACTTGTTATTTTAATATTTCGTCAAAAATATAAATAGATATTTTTGTTTATAATTTTACATTTTAATTTATTTTCATAAATTATAATTTCAATAATATAATTTTAAATAACATGATTCTATTTTTTTAGACTATTAAAAATTGGTCTATAATGATAGAATAAAAATTATTTAATAAATAAAAATAATATCTTATAAAAGGATTTTTAATGGTAGATATTGTAAGAATTGTCACAGATAGTACATCAGATTTACCCTCCAAAATCTGTAAAAAGTTGGATATAAGTATTGTTCCATATTACTTAAACTACAAAAGACAATCTTTAAAAGACAGAATAGATATAAAAATTGAGGAATATTACAAAAGATTAAAGAATATGGAAATACCTACTACATCAGTTCCATCTGCAGGAGATATATTACAAACCTATAAAAAAATTGCAAAAAAGGGTGTAAAAATCATTTCACTACATGTCTCCTCAAAACTAAGTGGTGTTCTTAGTACAGCCAACACTGCAAAAAATATGTTTAAAAATGCTGAAGTTCATTTATTTGATTCACTTACAACAAGTGGTGGTTTAGCGCTTCAGGTTATAGCAGCAGCAAAAATGGCTAAAGAAGGTAGGTCTATAAAAAATATTCTAAATAGATTGAAAATAATTAGAGACAGAATGGAGACTTTTGCTATATTAGAAACCCTTGAATATTTAAAAAGAGGTGGAAGAATTGGAAAAGTTGAAGGCTTTATCGGATCTATTTTAAGTGTAAAACCTATAGTGAAGGTTATTAATGGGGAACTTAAACCATTCTCTAAAACTAGATCTATATCTAAAGCTATAGATAAAGTAATAATGAGTATAAAAGACAAAATTAAAGAAAATGTTCCGATTGAGGTAGCAATCATGCACACGAATGCACTAAAAAAAGCAAAAGAGTTTGAAAGAAAAATTTTAGAAAAATTCAATTGTAAGGAAATTATTACATTAATAGCAGGTCCTGCTATTGCAACGCATGCTGGACCAGGGGGAGTAGGAATTTCATATTATCCAGTCATTGAAGATTAAAATAGATTCTATATTTTAAATTCTTATTTACTATTTTTTAGAAACTGTTTTAAAATCTTCTCTAATGTAAGATCACCAACCTCCTTTAACTTATATTTAACTCTAACCGCTGGCTTATCAATTCTTATAAGTTTTAATAGGTTTATTGGAGTACCAACAACAACTACCTCACATGGTGAATTATTAATAGTTTGTTCAAGTTCCTTTATCTGTTCATCGTCATATCCCGTTGCTGGCAATATCTTTTCAAGATGAGCATATTTATTATATACATCTTTAATTGAACCTACTGCATAAGGTCTGGGATCAATTATTTCCTTTGCTTCCGCCCTTTGAGCTGCTATAAAACCTGCTCCGAAAGACATTTCTCCATGAGTTAATGTCGGACCATCCTCTATAACTAATGCTATCTTATCTTTAATCAATTCCGGTTTATCAATAGAAATTGGGGATTCAGCAAATACTATTTTTGCTTCAGGATTTACAGACTTTATATTTTCCTTAACATTTATAATCTTATCTGATGTTGCTGTATCAACTTTGTTTATAACAACTACATCTGCCATTCTTAAATTAGTTTCTCCTGGGTGGTATAAAAGCTCATGTCCTGAACGATGGGGATCAGCTACAACTATATGTAAATCGGGGAAATAGAATGGGAAGTCATTATTTCCACCATCCCATAGTATAATATCAGCTTCTTTTTCTGCTTTACTTAAGATTTCCTCATAATCTACTCCAGCATAAACTATTATTCCTCTTTCAATATGAGGTTCATATTCCTCCCTCTCCTCAACAGTGCATTCGTATTTATCTAAATCTTCATATTTTTCAAATCTCTGACATCTCTGTTTTACTAAATCTCCATATGGCATTGGATGTCTTATTACAACCACTTTTTTACCCAAATCTAAAAGGATTTTGCTAACTCTTCTTGATGTCTGACTCTTTCCACTACCAGTTCTTACTGCACAAACTGAAACAACAGGTTTTTTAGACTTAATCATTGTAGAATTCGGACCAAGTAAAACAAAGTTTGCACCAACTGCATGTGCTCTTGATGCAGAATGCATAACATGATTATGACTTACATCACTGTATGCAAAAACAACATCATCAATTTTATTTTCCTTAACTAATTTTTCAAGTTCATTTTCGGAATAAATTGGTATTCCATCTGGATAAAGTTCTCCTGAAAGTTCAGAAGGATATTTTCTACCATATATATCGGGTATTTGTGTAGCTGTAAATGCCACCACCTTGTAATTAGGATTATCTCGAAAGTATACATTAAAATTATGAAAATCCCTTCCAGCAGCTCCCATTATTACTACTTTTTTAGATATCATAATCCATCTCCTTCTTTAATCAATTCTTTAATCATAATTATTACTAGTTATATATTTATAAATCATGTAATACAATCCTTTAGGGTTGTATTATTAAGCAAGGCTAAAGCCTTGCCCTACATTAAATTAGTTTTTTATTCCAATGCTCTCTTTTGCTAATTTTATTGATTGTTCAGGATATCTGTCGCAAAGACAACCAATGCTGGAAAAAAGATATTGATTATCTATTAAAATATTTACATCTTTTGGAGGTAATAAAATCTGAGAAGGTAAAATCTTGGCTTTAGTCATAATTTCAGTAACAGTTACATCTGATTTTACGCTTTTTAATATTCTTTTACTTCCGGGGTTTCTAACCAATACTCCGCCAGTTCCAATAATATATTTTACAGCTGTTAAATCTCTTCCTTTAGCTATATTTTTTCTACCAGTTGGTCCAAATAACTCCTTTATTTTCCCTGCATGCCTTTCAACAGCCTTTTTAGCTGCAACCTTCCCTAAAATCTCGTAATATTTTTCTTGTTTTTTATTTTGTGGAATTTGTTTAACTTTGGATTTGAAAACATCTACATCTTCAATTCCAATTTTATTAAATAGTCTCCTGTCAACAATTTTAATAACATTTTCAGCATTGTAAAAAACTCCTAAATCACCTTCAACTGTTCTTTTACTATGTGGTTCTGGAGAGATATTAATTTGCTGAATTGAAGGTGAACCATCAGTTATGGAATGTACATCAGTAGTTGCTCCACCTATATCAATAACAATTAAATCTCCTATCTCATCTGCTAAAAGGGATGAAATTTTCATTACTGCTCCAGGAGTGGGTAGAATAGCTTGATTAACCATATCTCTTATTTTTTTCATTCCAGGTGCTTTTACAATATGTTCTTCAAAAACTTTTTGAATTATCTCCCTTGCTGGTTCCACATTTAATTCATCAATGCTGGGATAAACATTATCTACAATATATAATTTTTTATTAGCATTTTTTAGTATATACTCAACTTCATCAGCAGCAGTGATATTACCTGCATAAACTATTGGTGATGAAAGGGGTGTATTTGAAATAAGTTTAGCGTTTGTAATAACTGTTTTTTTCTCACCATAATTAACTCCACCAGATAAAATGATGATGTTAGGATTAAGTTTGATTAAATTATCTAAATCAAACTTAGATAGTATACCAGCTGTTACCATTCTAACTACTGCACCAGCTCCAAGAGCAGCCTCATTTGCTGCTTTAACCGTCATCTCCTTTACTAAACCATGAACACTCATTCTAAGCCCACCAGCAGCACTACTTGAAGTATAAAAATTTGACCATGAAAGTTCATTTATATTTAAACTTTTTTTTAGCTCTTCAATAGCATCTTCTAATCCTATTGTTACATCTCCATTTTCAACAGTAGTTATGGCTTCTCCTCTACCTAAATATAAGAGATTGTCATTAATATCAAAATTAAAAGCATTGACTTTAGTTGTTGTACTACCAACTTCTGCAACTAATATATCGACCTTCAAAAATTTCTCCGTCCTATATTAAAATTAGGTATATTTATTAAGTTTATTTTATTTACTTAATCTGTGTTAATTTTTTATTATAAAATGTATTGTTAAAAATTAGGTTAATACCTTTCTAAAATTTTAATAATTAATTACAAAATAAAATTCATGTAGGGCAACCCTTTAGGGTTGCATATGTAATATTTAGTCTTATTATACAATCCTTAATATGGAAGCAAGGCTAAAGCCTTGCCCTACATTCAATACATTTATTATTTAAAAAGTTAACTGTAAACTTATATTTTTAATAGTATATACAAAATAATAAAATCTATTCTGTTAATTTTCTGATTATAAATGAAGCAACATCAATTCCTTTTGTTCCTCTACCAAAGCCAGCATCCAATCCTTCTTCTTTAGCCATCTGATCTTTTATTTGAGTACCACCTGCTATTAAGATAACTTTATCTCTTATCCCTTTTTCTACTGCTAATTGGTTAAGTCTTCTGATATTTATTCTATGAATTTCGCCATGTGTAATTATTGTACTTATCAAAATTATCTTGGCATCCACCTCTATTGCTGCATCTATTACTTTATCAATGGATACTGATGTACCAAGGTAATAACATTTAAATCCAAATTTCTCTATACCACCATGTTTTATATCTATAATCTCTCTCATTCCCACTGAATGTTCATCCTCTCCAACTGTGGCAGCAACAACTTTCAAATCTTTCTCTCTTACAATATTTTCTATATATTCAGGTTCTAAATTTGGAATAATTTCAGGCATTTCTATCTCTTCTAAGTCAATACTGAAAGGCACCATCCCTTTAATCTCAACATAGGTTCCTTCAGCTGGATGCATTATCTGTTTATGAATAACCTCTGTTTCCTTTAATCCAAACTTTCTTGCAATTTCTAGTGAAGCAAAATGGGATGTTCTCTCATCTACCGGCAAAAACATAGCTAATACAATCACACCATCACCAGCCCACTGAACCTCTGGCTTAATTCTGTTTTCTGTTCTATATTCCTCACTTTCACTAAGTCTTATATTTACATTATCTACTTCATCAAGTTCATCAATATATGAAATCTTTTCATGAACACAAAGTGTGCAACCATCTATTAAATCACACACCTTATTATTAATTTCCTTGTTAACCTGTTTCTTATAAATTTCTTTATCTATTGATTGATTATTCTTAATCTGATTATTATTAATTTCCCCTATATTTTTGCTTTCTTTCGTTTTTTTACCTTTTTCAATATCTTCTCTTTCCTTTTCTATATCTTTACCTACAATTTTCTTACCTGTTATCTCTTGAGCTAATGAAAGATTATTGTAACCAAAATGACAACAAACAGGAGCAAAATAATCTTTATCCCTCTTGATAATAGTTCCTGCTGCTACTCCTCCATCCTTATATCTAACAATTCCATCATTAGCTCTTTCCGGATAGCATCCAGAGTCTACAAAAAATCCCTGTTCTACAGCTTCAAAATACCCACCAACTTTGAGTATTTCCTCTAGAAAAAGGATAGCTCTTTCTTTTATCTCTCTTACCTTTTCCTTTAGTATACCTTCATTTTTAATTTCAACTAATTCTCTAATACTATCTAAAGCAATCAAAGTCTGTTTCGCTGTATTTACACCATGAATACTATTATAGTGCCATGGAACATTCCTTCCTTCATCAGGTGTAATGGTACTTTGTAGATGGGCGGATGTTAATCTTGAAATTAAAGAATTTAATGTGTGGGAAACAGTAACTTCTCGAGTGCACGATTCTATATATCTGGTATTCATTTGAGCTCTAAAGATAAAATCTTCAAAGAAATCTCTTAATGCAACAGCATATGGCAAATCTATTTTAATACAAGGGGCAGGAGCAGATGTTGGAGGAACTGTCGATAAAGCAATTAATTTTTGGGGCATACCTACTTTAATTGAAAATGCACAGTTTATAGAATGTTGAACTAATAATTCTGGCATCACCTTCCATGCTTGCTTAGCAGTAGCATTAGCATTATGAGCACCATCAATCTGAAGCATTTTAGCATCAGCCATTATTTTCTTAGCCTCAGCAGCATCAACAAAAGAACGGTACATATTAATTCCTCTATATAATATGTTATACTGTGGATCCTGGTGAGCTCCATTTACTCCTTCTTCATTAAATAATACCGCTATTTCTGGTCCGGCAACTCCACTTACATAAGAATGAAAATTAATTGGTCTTCCAACTTCATCCTCAATCAAATCTAATGCTTTTCTTGAAACCCTTACCTGTTTTCTTGTAATTGGAACACCACCTACCCCTTCAGGTGTGCCTTCAATTAAACCATCAAAATGACTTTGTCCTGCTGTTCTTATAACCATTATATGATCAGCACCATGATATGCAGCCATTCTGAATCTTCTTATATCATCCTCAAGTCTTCCTGAGGCTATTTCAGATGTTATTATGCAATCCGGTTGTGGATCAATATTTCCAAAATAGTGAGCTGCTGGAAGAGGCTGACTATTTTTTAAGTCTTCTGAGACCTGGCCATATATAAATTGTCCTATTTTTGTTCCTTTTGGAAGCTTCTTTCTCCATGTCCAGCCCTTTCTTCTAGGCTTATATTTATCCAAATCCTTTAATATCTTCAAAACATCTATCTTTTCATCAGACTTTAAGCTATACTGCTTCCTATTATTTTTATTTTTTATTTCACCCAATTTATATTCTCCTTTTCGACTTTATTTAAATTAAAATTTAAAAACATGTAAAAGTAACTTTTTTATATGCAAGGCTTTAGCCTTGCCCTACTTTTATGTGTTTATTTCTTAAACTTTTATTTTAAAAATCTCTTTTACTTTGTCTATTAATTCTCCGCTTGCTATTTTTTCTCTAGCTTCTTTGTAAGAAATATTTTCTTCTTTTGCCATTCTTAAAACTATATGACCTACTCCCTTTCCCAGAATATTTAACTCTAAACATTTGTTCACAATAGCCTTTGCCTGTAATGAATTAAAACCCATTCTTAAAAGTACTGACCTTTCAATAGAAGGAGATGTATATTCTTTAGCCATATCAACCATAGGCTCTACTACTTTATTAGCTAATTCCCAGAATCTTTCTTTTAATTCCTCATTTGAGAGATCTTTTAACTTCTCCCTTCTTACCTCAAAATCATCCTCTCTTTTCAAATTAAACTCCTTTTAAAAATAAAATAGTAGAATAACTTTAATTTTCAAATTCTTTAAGTAAATCTTTTATATATTTGATATTAGTATTGGTTTCTTCTGCTAAGAAATCTATGTCTTGCTCAGTTAAATCTTGTGGTTTAATATTGTAATTTTTTAAAGTATTTCTTATATACGATTTTCTTATTCTATCTAAATCTACTTCTTTAACTCTTATCTGGCTTGGATGCTCTGGAATTACGATTTTTTTCCCTGGGATATTTTCTTTAGGATCTCCTCTATATATTTCTACACCTATTTTCTTAGCAAATGTAAGTTGAGCAGTAGGATGTTTACCAGCACCCGTATATTCAGTTTCCTGAACTACAATTATATTATCTTCTGGCATTTCCTGAGCAATATTAACTGCAGCAGCCAGTGAAATATTTCCAGCGGGACCTCTCTCAATACCTTCAAGTTGAGCTAACATTTCAGTGGCATAAAATACTTCTCCCTGGGTTACAGTAACATATCTATCCATGTATCTTAAAGCTCTTGCTGCATTTCGAGGAACATCAGCTCTATCAGGCCAGGTTGCAAAAGGGAATCCAAATCCAGTGTGTCCAGTTGTGAAAGACTTCCTGTTGAAATCCAAATCACTTGCCATATGAAGCCCAGTTAAGTCAACACTTGCAGCTATTATTTTTATATCATTTGCTCCTGCTTTTAAAAGTCCTCTTGTTGTTCCAGTAACATTACCACCACCTGCATGAGTTATAACAACAGCCTCAGGAAATTTACCATATTTATTTTTTACATCCATTGCTACTTCATATCCCAATGTCTCTATTCCAGCAACTCCAAAAGGTGTATATAAAGAAGCATTAAAATATCCAGTTTCTTTGAGAAGGAGAAGAAAAACATAAAATAGTTCAGGTCCAACAGTTAATTGATGAACTTCCGCTCCATATGCTTCACAAGCTCTTCCTTTCTCAACTATCTCTGGCTGACCAAATCCCCGTGAGTCATAAGTCTCCTGAACTATTATGCATTTTAGTCCTCTCTTGTTTGCCTGTGATGCAACTGCTGCTCCATAATTACCACTTGTAGCAGCTATTACCCCCTCATAACCTAACTCTTTAGCATGATAAACAGACACAGAGGCTCTTCTATCCTTGAAACTTCCTGAGGGATTTACAGCTTCGTCTTTAATTAAAATCTTAGCTCCATAACCAGATTTTGATAATTTTTTAACCAGTAGGTTAATATTATCTGGTTCAATCATTGGTGTATTACCAACATTTGTCTGACTTTGTATCTTAATAACTTCTTCCAATGAATATCCGGCTTTTTCCATCATGCTATCATAATCAAAACTAATCCCTGGAAGTTCAAACTGGTCATAATCAAGACCAAGTGCTGCTTTTATGATCTCAGCCTTTCTATTCATAACAGAATCATAATCAGTCTTCTTATTATTCATTTTAATTTACCTCTTTATTAACAATTCAATTTATTAATTTATACTCAACTTTTTACTAATTACTTCTAATTTTCTATTTTTATTTACTTTATTTTACTAACAGAAAAACAGCAGAAAAAGATGACTATTATATTTACATTTTTTATTCTTATTTCTTTTTGCTTTCTCTTCCTATAATCTTCCAAAGTTCCCGTCCTATAGGTAATAATTCAGGAACTGGTTCTCCAAAATCATGTAGGTATACTGGATTTTTCATTTTTAACTTTCCTTTTATTTCTCTTCCAATTACTGTTCTAATAGTTACTTCATCACCCTTTTCTGCATCATGTAATAGAAAACCTTTAACCATTTTTTTTAGAGGAACTTTCTGAGTTTCTTCAGGAATTTGTGGTGCTCTTTTTCCAGGAGGAAGAACTATTTTGCTTATTTGAACCCAATCACCCTTTTTTGCATATGACATTATTTTATCCTTTCCTATACTTGCATTCTAAATATCTCTCTATAATCTACATTTAAAAATTAAAATATAAGTTCATATATATTATTTTAAGTATGAAATTTTTAAGTTTGAAATATCTTATTTATTATTAATCAAATTCTTATTATATTTTTAATTTTTATATATTTTATATACAATTAATCTGAATAATATGTCCTATGTAAAGATCTGACATCATTCTCTTAATTTTTTATTAATTCACCAAAATCTGATAAAACAGCATGACAAAATTGCATATCCATCATACTTTTTAAACCAGACTCTGAATTTATTACTTGTGGAATCATATTTATAGCAATTGCAACAGTTCCAATTCCTCCCTGTATTTCTGGCTTGATTGATAAATTAATTTCTGGTTTACCTTTTATACTTATATAATCACCTGTTTTTATACCTTCTAATTCAGGTAGAATCTGTTGTGGATGTTCCAAGGTTATAACTGCCTTGCCATTTTTTATCCCATAAGCTTTGTGGTTACATCCTGCAACCATACCAGGTTTTACTAAAGCATGTTGAGTTTTTCTTAAAACATTTGATATTATGGGCTCTCTCGTTTGTTTTATCTCATTAAGTTTCCATCCTAAATATTTTGCAATTGTACCTACAGATTCTAAAAATCCTATATGACCAACAATAGTGCCATCACTTATTCCCTTCTTAAATTCCTCAACAGTTGTTCCAACTCCCTGGGTTCTCATCACAGTTGGACCATATGGGGATAGATCATTTATTCTTGATGCTTTAATTTTATCAACTTCTAAACATACACCAGTCAATGTGAGAATTAGTGTGTCTAAAACAAAACCTGGATTAATACCAGTCCCTAAAACGGTAACACCGTTCATCTTTGCTAAATTATCAATTTCTTCCGCTAACCCTGGATTTTTAACCCATGGATTATACATCTCTTCTGCTATTGTAATGACATTTATTTTCTTTTCTAATGCAAGTTTAATCTGATCATAAGCTTGTTTTACAAATGAAGTTGTACAATGAAGTAAAATATCCGCTTTTAGAGTTTCAAATAGAGACTTGGCATCATTAGTGACCTTAATTTTTAATTCTTTATCAAAGTTCAATAATTTACCTAAGTCTTTACCTCCTTTCTCCTCCCTTTTTGCAATAGCACCTACAATTTCAATTCCTTCCTTTTTAAGTAAAGCATTTGCCATCATTGAACCCATATTTCCAAGTCCCCATAAAATAACTTTTATATTTCTTTTCATCAGTCCTCCTAATCTGAAATGAAATATTAATTTTTAATTGAATAAGCAAATAAGTCCATTTACAATAACTGGAAGACAAAATACACAATACACAAACAATTCATGAATTACAAAATCTAATTTAGTTATATATATTATATAAAAAGATATTAATATAAATTAATATCAATTACTTAGAAATCTCGCTTTACTAATTTTATCATTTGATTATGTTTTGGTGTAATTCATTAAAAAGTGGTTTGGGATTAAGTTCGGGATTATATTAATTAACTCATATTATTAATCAATTTATAAGATATTTTAAAAAATAAATAGCACGATAATTGCGCTATAAAATTATAAAAGGATTGGGATCAAAACTGCTCTTATTTTTTAAATAGAAAATATTATTCTAAAGTATGTAGAATAATCTAACAAACACTTGACAGAATATCTTACACTAATTATAATTATTATGATTAATTAGAAAGGAGGTAAAAATGGTTGAAGTTTATAAAAATCTTGGTAAAAGAATAAAAAATTTGAGGGAAAAATTAGAGATAAACCAGCAAAAACTTGCAAATTTATTAGGTGTTTCACGCCCTACAATCTCTCAAATAGAAAAGGGGGAGAGGAAAGTTTCTACTGATGAATTAATAAAATTCTCAGAGATATTTGATCTTCCTATAGAGGTTTTACTTGATTTTAAAAAAGAGGTTGAAGTTATTTTGGATGATACAAAGAAGAAAGTAGCAATAAGACCTCAGATTAGAATAAATGTTCCTCAAAAAAATTTAGAGAAATTCAAGGAGGTTCTACTTTATGTATTAAACAAGGTTGGCTCAAAACCAAATATTGGGGTGACTATAATATATAAACTACTTTACTTTATTGACTTTAACTTCTATGAAAAGTATGAGGAGCAGTTAATAGGAGCAACCTATAGAAAAAATAGGTATGGACCAACACCATTAGAGTTCAAAGAGATTGTTAATAAAATGATCAAAGAAAAAGAAATTACTAGAATTAAAAACATATATTTTGAATATCCACAAACTAAATATTTACCACTAAAAAAACCAGATCTTTCTAAATTAAAAGCTAATGAAATTAAAGTTATTGATGATGTTTTAAATTTACTTTCTGATTTGAATGCTTCTCAAATAAGTGAATATTCACATAATGATATTCCGTGGTTAACTACAGAGGATCAAGAAATTATTGAATATGAGTCTGTTTTTTATAGGACATCTCCATACTCAGTAAGGCAATATAATGAAGATATTCAATAAGATTGAACATCTTCCTGAATTTAATGGGGACATGAAAAAGCTTTCCAAAAAATATAGAACACTGGAAGATGACCTAACCAATTTTATTGAAATAGGGTTAAAAGCTTACCATAAAAAAGGAGTCGATTATAAAGGAATATTTCAAATACCAGATCTTCAAATAGGGTATCCTAAAATATATAAAGCAACAAAGTTTGCCTGCAGATCTTTAAAAGGAAAGGGGGCAAGGTCAGGAATTAGAGTTATCTATGCTTATTATGAAGATATAGATAAGATTGAGTTTATTGAGATTTATTATAAAGGAGATAAAAAAACTGAAGATAGAGATAGGATAAAAAGGCATTACAGAAAATAAATATTGGAATTTATGTATTAACAAAAAGGAGCAGGAGCAAAACTGCTCTTTTTAACTTTACATAAAACTTTAAAGAAGTTTAAAAAAAGATGTATTTTTATTAAAATATCAGAGAAGGAAATAAAATTTTTAAGCCAAAATTTATAATAACAAATAGAATATATAATAATCTATTAAAATAAATTGCACGATAATTACGAGATAAGGTTATGAAAGATTATGAGAGAATTTAAGGTCGTAAATTTTGATTTAGTTGAATATAGAGAAGGTTTAAAGCTTCAAAAATTATATGAAGAAAAATCACTTAATAATAAAACTGACTTTCTTCTTCTTCTTGAACATTATCCAGTAATAACAATTGGAAGAAGTGGAAAAAAATCAAATGTTTTAATTAATGAAAAAGAATTAAAAGATAAAGGTATCTTAGTATATCATACAGATAGAGGTGGTGATGCTACATACCATGGACCTGGACAATTAGTTGGGTATCCTATTTTTAATCTTAGATTTTATAAAAAGGATGTTAAATGGTATGTACAAAGTTTAGAGGAGATTCTTATAAGAACCTTGAATGAATATGAAATAAAAGCAGAAATGATTCCTAAATTAATAGGGGTCTGGGTTAATAGTAAAAAGATTGCATCTATAGGGGTTAGAATTCAGAAATGGATAACCAGTCATGGATTTGCATTAAATGTTAATAATAATTTGACACCTTTTTCTTATATAATCCCTTGTGGAA
>JABUBK010000041.1_pt1 | contig 22233 bp, 17 predicted proteins | sample 7332671 | NCBI WGS metagenome assembly JABUBK01 (sample SAMN07256342, study PRJNA390944) | subsurface metagenome | isolation source: Methane hydrate marine sediment | place: Pacific Ocean: Eastern North Pacific, ODP site 1244 | collected 2002
CGTAAAGAATGGAAAAACTGCGTCAGATACAGATTGAAGAGATAATAGAAGGAGGGAGCAGAAAAACAAATGGAAAAAAGAATTGATGTTGTCTGCATGGGTATTCTGGTAGCAGATATTTTCACCAGTCCTATTGACAGAATACCTAAACCAGGTCAACTGGCATCGGCTGATGAAATTTTCCTTTCTGGCGGTGGCCATGCGCATAATACACCTATATCTTTAGCCAGACTGGGAACGAAAGTCGCCGTTATGGGAAAGGTAGGAAATGACCCTTTTGGCGATTTTCTTATAGAAGACTTGAAAAAAGAAGGAGTAGATACTTCAAAAATCGCCATATCCAATAGATATGGAACCTCTAAAACAATGGTTATCCTCACGTCTGGTAAAGATAGAAGATTTATCTATACGGCAGGTGCCAATGCTGACTTTGGTATAGAAGATATTGATTATGAGTATCTCAAGCAGGCAAAAGTCCTTTATATAGGAGGATATGGTGTTCTTCCCAAATTAGATGAGGATTCTTTAGTGAAAGTTTTAAAATTCGCCAAAGAGAATGATATTATTACCCTGCTAGATGTGGTAATTCCTCATACAGAGTCTAACTGGATAAACAAGTGTAAGAAAGCACTTAAGTTCACTGATTTTTTTCTGCCCAATAATGACGAGGCAAAAATAATCACGGGGAAGACTGAGCCTGAAGAACAGGCAAAACAACTCCTTAAATATAATCCTGAGATAACGGTAATTATTACTATGGGAGGAAACGGCTCACTGGTAAGAACCAAAGATAAGATTATCCGAGCCTCGAGTTACAAAATTGAGGTTGTAGACGGATCGGGAGGGGGAGATGCATTTTCTGCCGGCCTTATCTTTGGTTTGATGAATAACTGGAGTTTAACTGATACACTAAAACTTGCCAGCGCGATGGGAGCATCCGCAGTAAGAAAGATAGGTACTACCCCTGGTGTATTTACCAGAGAAGAGGCAACAAGCTTCATCCAGAATAACCAAATAAAGATAACCCACTCTAAGGCTCAGGCTTTTTTTTCGAGATACTAGATACCAGATACGATTCACGGGTTGTTATGGATTTATTAATATCTTCATCCCCTTTTTACTCTCAGCAAGAGCTAATCCTTCTTCTAATTTTTCCAGAGGCAAGCGATGAGTAACCAGCTCCTTTATCCTTACCTTTTCTTGAGAGATAAGACTGAGGGCAAGCTCATTATGATAGGGAGCTGACCCATGTGTCCCCACCACATAGAACTCTCCGTAATGGATTAGATTAGAGTTGAATTTTATAAAGGGATTGTCTAAGGGTAGTCCCCCAAAAAAGTTAATTATACCACGCGGAGCAACCATAGAAAGAGATTCTTCCTGAGCTTTTCCGCTAGGGCAGGAAACGATTATCCTATCTGCTCCTCTCCCCTCTGTCTCCTCTTTTATCCTCTGGATAGCATTCTCTGAAGAGGGATTAATCACTATATCTGGGAAAGCGAATTTTTTGGCAAAATCTATTCTCTCTCTAGATAATTCTACTAGTATAGTCCTGGAGGCTCCCTTTGCCTTAGCTAACTGTAGATGAATACATCCTAAAGGACCAGCTCCTACTACCACTACCGTATTTCCCAAACTGATCTGGGAAAGCTGTTGTCCATTTATAGCACAGGCGAGAGGCTCAGCCAGAGCTGCTTCTTCAAAAGAAAGTTCAGGAGGAATAGTATTTACACATCCATTGCGGACCGCATCCTCAGGAACTACCATAAACTCAGCAAATCCTCCATCATAATGATAGCCTATGGCAGCAAGATTAATACACATACTCTGCATCCCTCGCCGACAATAGTGACATCTCCCACAAGGAATAGCTGGCGCAATTGCCACTTTCTCTCCCAGCTTATGACCTTCAACTCTTTTACCTATTTCAACAATTTCTCCTGAAAGTTCATGACCGATAATTCTGGGAAATCTCATATGTTTATGACCGTGGTGATAGACTCTTATATCTGTACCACATATACTACAAGCCTTGACTTTTATAAGTATTTCTTGGGGAGAAGGAGTGGGGCGGGAAATGTCTTCCATCTCCAGGTTTTCAATTCCCTTTAAAACAGCCGCTTTCATTCTCTAGCTCCCTTAAATTCTTCTTTATTAAAATGGCTAAGTTCTCTTCCAATGTTCCCTGTTCCAGACTGAATAGCTCTCTTCCTAAGTAAACTCTTTTTTTGTCTGAGGATAGTGAATTCTTCTAGTCTGGTAGACCCCCGAAAACTGAAATTTCGCCAAGAAGAAAACCTCAGATTTGACCGCCCTCTCAACTTGCTAGCTGAAAAAGGTATATCATATATTTTCTGGATCTAGTAAATAGCTTAGAATCAACTGATCCCGGCTTCTCAAATCCGTGCTCAACCATTCTCCGAAGAATTCTTCCAAGGAAAAAATTACTCAGAGCATAAAGATGTGGAACATTCACCTTTATTGTAAAAGCTATTATCTTCAAAGTAGGCATTAAGTATTGCTGGTAGAACTCTTTTCGAAAATCCAAAGTAGGAGAAACTGAAGAAGTAATATCTTCGGAATTTACCATCTTGAATCCTGCGCTTGTAATTTTTTCCAGATACTCTTCCAGAGAATGACCAGAAATGGGTATACCTTCTTCGTTTGATCTTGATCTTTTTACCTTAAAGTAATCAGCCACCAAAAGATAACCTCCTGGCCGAAGAACTTCTCTACATTTTTTTAGACCCTTCTCAATATCTATATACTGACAGCTTTCACTCATCAATATCAGATCAAATTTTTCCTGAGATGTAAATTCCTCAAAAGTGCTCAAGCAGAAAGGAATCTTACCTTGAGTATTCTCCTCAAATACCCTGCGCTGATAAGAATCCGGAGAAAGAGCTACAACCTGATATTCCTTCCTCATCAATGTTAAGGTGTTGCCTCCTACTCCGCACCCTACATCCAGTATTTTGGTAGTCCCGTAAGGAATGAAGGAAATGAGATGATCCGAATATCTCTCTTGGGCTAGACGAAAATTCTTCATGGTAAACTCTTCTCCCTTTATCCAGTATCCATAATGCAAATGGTTAGTCCCGCTTATACTAAGATAATATTTCAAAAGTACATCCACTTTTTCTTTGGCCATCAAAATCTCCCTAAAATTACTAGTTCTGCTCGTATTTAACAAAAATCCGTTGCGATCAATTGTAATTTCTATAAAAGCCTATTATTACTGAAGAGGTCTGACGACTGAAGGGCAATAAAAAACAGGGCAGAGCCTTAATATAGAAGGGCTCAACTGCTTAAGAGGCAAGATACGTTATAGAACTTCATCCGTATACGCCTGCTATCCTCCATGAACTCATCTATTCCAGGATCTAATTTTAATAGAATAAGTTTATTAGTCAAATTTCTAAAATACCCCTCATTTTGACAAAGTTCTCTTTCTTACTATACTTAACACTAGAACTTTACCTATGCAGTTGTACTTTAGGAAAAAAGTGAAAAACAAAGAAATAAAATCGACAGTTCTGATATTCATTCTCTTCTTTCCTCTTGTCATTGGCTGTCCGGAACTAAAGGCTTACCCTTTCCAAATGGGAGAAACATTAATCTACACGGTAAAATTCCTGGGTATTTCTGTAGGAGAACAAACGCTGGAAGTGAAAGATATAGTTAAAATAGATGGACACTTTGCCTATTACCTTTTTTGGAGGGTAAAAACCTTGGGCTGGACTGATTTACTTTTTCCTCTCGATGAGAGGAGAGAAAGCTTTATCGATATTAATACTCTTTACCCCCACAAAATAACAATCTATCATGAGGAGAGAGGTAATCTTCTTAAGGATTGGATTATTGAGATAGACCAAGAATCTGGGGTAGCTTTAATTAGGAATAAGGAAAATGAGCAAAAAAAAACTAGACTCCTTTCCTCCCCTGCTTTCGATATACCTTCTTTGATTTATTGGCTAAGAAGTCAGGAAATGGAAGTGGGGAAAATATTTTCACTCTTTTTGCTTGAAGACAGTCACTTAGAGACTTACGACGAGAAGATAGGACGGAAAGTGCGGGTTAAAGTGGTCAAAAAAGAAGAGGTGCGCATCCATAATCTAACCTATTTAACCTTTTTGTGTTCGGAAGTAGATTCAGATAAAATAAAGGTATGGTTCTCAGTTGATGAAGGACATCTTCCCATAAAAATCGAGATAGGCACCGATCTAGGAGCCCTGACCGCTTACCTTACCAAGATAGAGTACAGTCAGTAGAGCTTACCCTTCAAACCAAAATAAAGCTTTTCCGCAGAAGGTTTATAATCTTTCCAGAGGTAGTAATTATTATTTAACAAGAACTCAATAAAGAACTCTAAATTTTCACCTATCATTCTGGAGATTTCAAATCTATGCTTCCAGCCAGCAGGTATCTCATCATCTATGTTTTCCTCATAATATCTTTTGTCTATAAACTCAGATCCCATATTAATCTTCCAGCCACCTGTACTCCATATTAACCAGATATCAACCATATTTTGAGGATAATGAGGAATTACTTTCCCAGGGTCATCAAGATCTTCTGCTTCTTGGTAGGTATAGGAAATCCCCTGTTCAAGAGTCTCACCCACATGAAGCAGTAAATCTAGCTTTGCTCCCCAGGAGCTCATATCGCGGATTTCTGGTCTAGCCAAGGAATTCGCACTATCCCAACTCCAGATGATATCCTCTCCTATATTGTAGAACCCTCCTAAAGATAAATCTGCAATAGAAGAAAACTCATATTTCAACTGAGCTTCATAGTTCCAAAGCTTTACCATTCTATCCAGCTCTTCGTTCACCTCTATGTAATCCCGGGAAAGATATAAATCATCAAATTCAGGAAGGTAGAACTCTCTTTCGGCCTCTACCTGAAGCCGCAATTTAGGGTTAAACTGCTCAGTTAGCTTTACATGAGGAAGAACTTCACTAGTTACACCCTCTATTTTCTTGATACCCACTTCCAGACCTAGACTCAGGCCTTTTATAATTTTAAAATCTATGGCCTCATCTTTTATCCAAAGGTGAAACTGGCTCTTATCTGCATAAGAGCTATTCTCAGCTCTAACTCCTACATTAAGAGGAACCTGTGGAATTTCCAATTCTAATTGAGCTCCAGGATTAAAATCCTGATAACTCACACCTTCATCTTCCACTTCTGTACTCTCTGCCCAACCAGTAATCTTGAGAATATTGTCTCCCTGAAGCTTAAAGGTCAGCTCTCCTGCCAGGCCAACTTTATCTTTTTTTCTCTCTTTTTCCTCCGGAAGCTCCATTTTCTTCTGGTATCCATTGATACTAAAAAGTGCGTTTTTATTCTCGCCAAAATCCCAGATAAACCTGGTATTTAACCAATCCTCGTCCTTGGCCAGAGCAGAACCATCTTTTTCATAGGTGATCCACTGAGGAGCAGAATACCTCCCCAGGGAAAGAAAATGTATCATCTTATCTTTTTTTCTCCCATAATCTAAGCGATAGTTAAAGTCATCGTCAGCAGCCAGGGAAGCGGAGATGTAAAGATAGGGAAGAGGGGATTCCTCTTTTGAAAGAGGACGATAAGCTCTCTCTCTGGGAGGAAACTGAACAAATACTTCTGTTAGAGACTTTTCTCCCCGTATGGGCATAAGAGGAAGAGCTTTAACTCTAGTTGTTATGTATCTGGCTGGAGTGTAGCTGACAGAAAGTCGAGATAGACGAGGCTCCAGGAGAACGATAGGAGCAATCTCTTTTCTTTCCTCTATAAACCCCTCTGCAGAAGGAAGTCTCTCTTTTACTCTCTCTTCCACCCTTCTTTCCAACCCAGGGAACGAGAGGAAATGGGAATAAGTCTTCTTACCCAAAGTAACTTGAAGAAAATAGTCAATCACACTCTTTTCTCCCCGAATGGGCATAAAAGCAAGAGTTCTGGTTCTCATCACTTCTAGATAAGACCTATCTGTTCCTTTAACCACAACAATAGGCAGTTCGGTAGGAAGAGGTTTTTCCTTTGCCGGCTCTTCTGCACCTACCAAGTTTGATGAAGATAAAAAAAACAAAGCTACTAATACAAAAACCATCCTTTTAACCATTTTCCTCTCCTTATCACCCTTTTATTCTTCTAGCTCCTTTAATCTCTTTTTTGCCTCATTTATCCAGTTTTCCGCAAGGGATTCTTCCGCAAGAACCTTTTCATATTCCTTTCTCGCTTCTTCTCTTTGACCTTTAGCAAAATAAGATAACCCTATCTGTAAGCGAGCCTTGATTCTCCACTCCTTATATTGAGGATAGACAAGAGGCACTCTCAGGTACTCCACTAATGCCTTATCATAATCTTTTTCGTTAAACCAGCAATTTCCTATACCGAACTGGGCTTCCACAGCTAGAGCGTCCTTTTCGCTATTTTGCACTACCCAGGAGTAGTGCTCGCGTGCCTGAAAAAACTTATCTCTAATGAAGAGAGAGTCAGCCAGTTCTAAGTGGGCCTCGGCAATGCGGCTACTAGCGCGGAAACTGCTAATGAATTCCTGCAGAGCTTTTCCTTCCTCTTCCCAGTTCTGCAGATTTTTCCAGCAAAGAGCAGTATGATAAAGTGAGTATTCCAGAATATCTTTCTCCTTGGCCAGGGTAAGGGCTTTGTCGTAGGACTCAATTGCTTCCTTGAATTTCCTCTGTTTAAAGAGAGATTCTCCCCATCTATAATATACCTCCCCCCTTAAAGGATCATCGCTGCGGGAAAACTGTATAAATTTAGAATAGGCTGAGACCGCTTGAGAAAAATTATCCAATTTATAAAAAGACCAGCCCTGCCAGTAATAGGCATCAAGTAGATAGGAACTGCGGGGAAAGTTGCTAATCAGATTTTCTAATTCAAGCGCAGCCTGTTGATAATCCTCTTTTTTTATGAAGTAACTGGCTATTTTCCATTGAGCAAAATCCGCTCTTTCAAAACCAGCAAAGTCCCTGACTATTGTTCGGAAAACAGAAAAAGACTCGTCGTCATCTCCCATTTGTTCATAGCATTCCCCCATTCTAAGTAAAGCCGTCGGAATAAGGTCACTCCCTGGATACTTCTCTGCCAAAGCTTCAAAAGTTCTTAGAGACTCTTCATATTTTTCCTGGTTGTACTGGCAATTCCCCAAAAGAGAGTAAGCGCTAATAATCAACTCTCTTTCCTGGGGGTAATTTAAAATTACCTTCTGAGAAGCAAACTCTCCCTCTGCAAATTTCTCCTGATGGAAATAAGTCCAACTTATGGCATATTGGGCATAAGCAGCCATAGGGTCATTCGGATAGAGGTTGAGAAACTTTTCATAACCCATCCTTGCTTCGGTGTATTTCCCTAATTTAAAGTAAGAGCCGGCTATTTGATATAGAGAGGTAGGAACAAGACGGGAAGAAGGAAAACTCTCCTCTATTTTCGAATAGGTTTTAATGGCCTCTTCAAAATCTTTTAAATTGAAAAGAGAATTTCCTGCCCCCAAGAGAGAATCATCTACCCATTTACTGGCAGGATAACTCCGAATTACTTTGTTAAACGCCTCATTTGCCTCTGTGAATCTTTTTTGCTCAAAGTAACACCAACCAATCTCGTATTGAGCATGAGATGCCAGGGAAGCCTGAGGATAATTGGCGATTACTGCCTGAAAATTCTCCCGCGCTTCTTCATACCGGGAAAGATCAAGATAGCACTCTCCCAGTTGAAAAGTAGTATCGAGGATATATTGTGAGAAGGGAAATTCAGTGAGCAATTCATTATAATAATCTGCAGCGGACCCAAATTTCTCCTCGCTAAGATAGGTATAGGCAACTCCATACAAGCAATCCTCAATAAATTCGCTCTGGGGGTACTCATTTACTACTACAAGATAGCTCTCCCTGGCTTCAGAAAATTCCTTTTGAGAGTACAGACTATCTCCCAAGCGGATCTGAAACTCAGCAAGCTGGGATGATTGAGGGAAAGACTTGATGAGGTCTTGGAAAACCTTTGCTGCTTCCTGATAGTTCTCCTCCTTAAAGTAAGTGTAGGCAATCCCGCTCTGAGAAGCTTCCCAGTCTGATTCCTCATCAGGATCGGCTAGAGCCTTGCTGTAAGCATTCCTGGCTTCCTGATACTCGCCTATAGAATAAAGAGCCTCACCTTGTCGGAAATTGGCTCCTACCTTGCCAAAATCATCAGCTGCTTCTCGGTATCTACCTTTCTCAAAATAGGAAAATCCTCGTGCCAGCAGTGCTTCAGATAGATGCTCTGAAAGAGGATAGTTAGAAATAAAATTAGAGTATTCTCTTATCGCCTCACCATATTCTCTTTCCCAATAAAGGATTGTGGCTATATCATACTGAACTTCAGAGATTTTCTGGAAATTGGGGAACTCAACCCTTAATCTCTTCAGGGCCTGCAGAGCTTCTGGGTATTTCTTTAATTCCAATAGGGTGTATCCCAATGAATATAGGGAAGAAGAGAGAAATTCACTCTGAGGATAGTCCTTAATTAACCTCTCATAAGAAGAAGCAGCTTTCTCATAATTACCTAGATTATAATAGCATTCTCCTGATTGATAGAGACTATCGCCAATTAACTGGCTATCAGGATATTCATCCAGTAGCAGCTGAAAAGCAGAGGCAGCTTTTTCATATTCTTTCTGGTAGTAAAGACCTGTCCCTATGAAGTATTGAGCCTTGTCACAATTCTTATTTTCCGGGAAGTCCTCAATGAATTTTTGGAATTGAAATACAGCCAAACCATATTTTTCCTCTTCAAACAGCCCTTGAGCAAAAATAAATTCCTTATAGGCATCTCTCTCAGCTCCCTGAGCCGAAAAGAGAAAGACAAAACTGAGAAAAATTAATCCTATTCCTGCCGCCCATTTTCTCCTCATATTCTATCCTCCTTATCAAAATTATATAGCTTATTGTATAAAAGAAAACTTCTTTGTCAATTAAATGCTCCTGGCTGTTTTCTCAATTACGTTTACAAATTTCTTTACATCCTCTTTTGTAGTATCAAAGGAAGCCATCCAACGCACCTCAGACTTTTCCCTATTCCACATATAGAAGAAATACTTTTCCCGGAGTAGAGAAACATACTTGGGGGGAACGATTGCGAAAACAGCATTTGCTTCAACTTCTTGAGTTATCTTAGTGTCTGGCACCTCTTCTATTTTCCTGGCCAAAAGTCTGGCCATTTCATTGGCATGTTTTGCATTCTTTAGCCATAAATTATTTGACAATAACGCCTCGAACTGTGCAGAAATAAACCGCATTTTTGAAGCAAGCTGCATACCCTGTTTTCTAATATATTTAAAATTCTCGGGTAACTTCCTTTTAAAGAAAATAACCGCTTCTCCAAACATCATACCATTTTTAGTCCCACCGAAAGAAAGCACATCAACACCAACATCAGCAGTTATTTGCTTTAGTTTGACATTAAGACTGGCAGCTGCATTGGATAATCTTGCTCCATCCATATGCAAAAATAATTGGTTTTTATGGGCAAAGTCGGCGATTACTTTGATTTCTTCTGGCTTATAAACAGTACCCAATTCAGTAGCTTGTGTAATTGAAATTACTTTGGGTTGAGCACGATGTTGATTCCCCAGACTATGTATGTGCTCCTTTATCTGCTCAACCCTTATTTTCCCATCTTTAGTGGGAATAGTGACTAATTTACAGCCAATAAATCTTTCAGGAGCGCAACACTCATCTTTATCAATATGTGCTACCTCAGAGCAGATGACAGAATTGAAAGGCTCGACCACAGCTGATAGGCCGAGAACATTAGCGGCAGTACCATTGAACACAAAATAAACCTCAACATCTTTACCAAAATGCTCCTCAAATTTTTTTACTGCAGATTGAGTAAATATATCATCTCCATAGCTAATCACATGACCCTGATTAACTGAATTTATAGCGCTTAAAATATTTGGGTGAACCCCTGCATTATTATCGCTGGCAAAACTTATAAGCGGTTTTTGCAGCTTCTTACTGGGCCTATTTATCCGTTTTCGGCTGCCTCTATCTTCTGTTGCAGACACTCTTATCCCACTTTCCCTAATTACATCATCCTTAATTGCTTCGCCTTTTGTATAAGCCAACCGTTCAAGATACGCCTCGCTACGCTCGGCATATCTCCGTATCTCGTTGTTCGTATCTCGTATCTAGTATAACCTATCCTTTTGAGTGCTCCAAAGTCTTTTTTCGAGATACGAGATACTAGATACGATTCACGTTTTTTTAAAAAGTGTCCTTCGGTAGACCATATAATTTCCTAGTTCCTCAACTAAAATATAATGGAAAGAATAAATATAAAGATTAAGAAGTAGCTCTATTCAGCTAAAATTATAGCGTAAATCTTAAAAATATCAACTAGCTCCTAACCTCAATAGCTAAGATTTAAAACTAATGAAAAAGAATCAGAAAAAATTGACAGAGGGGAAATTTCCTTATAACATGGTATTGATGGTTTTTGGCAGTTATAAAGCACTTTAAAGCTGTGTCCCGTTGCTCGTGACCTGTAAGCAGTTAATTGGTGAGTAGTCGGTTAACCAATGTGGAAAAAGTAGCCGCCCTTCTTGAAACACGACATACGATATACTATATACGATATACGGATTAAAATGACTAATTTTGTTCATCTTCATACCCACAGTGATTATAGCCTTCTGGATGGAGCCTGCTCCATCTCCCAATTAATCAATCAGGCCTATAAGTTTGATATGCCTGCTCTGGCTCTTACTGACCATGGCAACTTATTTGGAGCTATAGATTTTTATCAGAAAGCAAGAAAAAGGAGGCTCAAACCCCTAATTGGCTGCGAGGTATATGTAGCTCCCACTTCCCGATTTAAGAAAAAGAAGATAGGAGGTCAACCTACCGCCTATCATCTTACTCTCCTGGCAAAAAACAAAAAAGGATATGAAAACCTGATGGAATTAATAACAGGGGGCTATCTGGAGGGATTTTATTACCACCCCCGAGTAGACAAGGAGCTTCTTTCCCAAAAAGGGGAAGGATTAATTGCACTCTCCGGCTGCGCCAAAGGCGAAATTCCCTTCCTACTTTCTCAAAATAAAGTGGATAAAGCAAAAGAGATTTGCCAGTTTTATAAGAATTTGTACGGAGAAGATTTTTATCTGGAGGTTCAGGATGTAGGCCTGGAATTTCAAAAAAAAATCAATTCTTCGCTAGCAAACCTATCCCAGGAACTCTCCGTGCCCCTGGTAGCTACCAATGATGTCCACTACTTAAATAAGGAAGACGCACAAGCTCAAGATGTTCTTTTATGCATCCAGACAGGAAAGACCCTGGATGATACTAATCGGCTGAAATTTAGCTCCTCCGAACTCTATTTTCGTTCTTCAGAGGAGATGGAGAAAACCTTTTCCCACCTCCCCCACGCAATCTCTAATGCCAAACTGGTCAGTGAAAAATGCAATCTTGAGCTAGAACTAGGGAAAACACACCTTCCTGTCTATAGGGCCCCTGATGGACATAACTTAGATGAATACCTGAGAAGACTCTGCCAGAAAAGACTGCCTCATTGCTACCCTACTGCTTCAGCCTCTGTAGAGCAAAGACTAGAAACGGAGCTAGGTATAATCTCAAAAGCAGGATACACAGGGTACTTTCTTATCGTATGGGATTTCATCAGCTACGCCAAGAAAAAGAAAATCCTTATTGGCCCGGGTAGAGGTTCGGTAACCGGAAGTATCGTTGCCTACCTTTTGGGAATAACTAATATCGACCCCCTGGCCTACGGACTTCTCTTTGAGCGGTTTCTCAATCCAGAGAGAACGGCTATGCCTGACATTGACATTGACATCCAGGATGAGAGAAGAAATGAGGTAATTAGTTATGTAAGAGAAAAGTACGGGAAAGAGAACGTAGCCCAGATTATCACCTTTGGAACTATGGCCGCCAGAGCTGCCATAAGGGATGTAGGAAGAGTTTTAGGTATCCCTTACAGCAGGGTAGATCATATTGCCAAACTCATCCCTTTTAACACAGAACTGAAAACAGCTATAGAAGAGAGCTCGGAACTTAAGGAAATTCTGAAAGAAGATGGCAAGATAAAAACTCTTTTTGAGATTGCTCAGAGGATAGAAGGTTTTATCCGTCACGCTTCAACCCACGCGGCTGGAGTTGTCATTGCTCCAGATAAACTAACCCATTATACTCCTTTATACAGAACTAATAAAAACGAAATTACCACTCAATACGAGATGCATTCTATAGAGGCGATCGGTCTTTTAAAGATGGATTTCTTAGGTTTGAAGACATTAAATGTAATCGGGGATGCTCTAGAGATAATTAAAAAGAATAAGGGAAAAGAGGTTGACCTGGATAGAATTTCCCTGGAAGACAAGAAAGCTTATGAGCTTCTTTCTCAAGCAGAAACATTAGGAGTTTTCCAGGTGGAAAGTCGAGGAATGCAAGACTTAATCAAGAAAATACACCCCAAAAGATTTGAAGACCTCATTGCTGTCCTTGCTTTATACCGCCCTGGACCTCTTCGAATGATGGATGATTTTATTGATAGAAAACAGGGGCGCAGCAAAATCGAATATCTCCATCCCAAACTCGAACCTATTCTAAAAGAGACTTACGGAGTGATTCTTTATCAAGAACAGGTAATGATAATAGCCAATATTTTAGCTGAATTCACACTGGGAGAGGCAGATATACTAAGAAGGGCTATGGGTAAGAAAAAACCTCAATTGATGGAAGAACAAAAAGACAAGTTTATTGAAGGGGCAAAAAAGAAAGGAATTAGTCCTTCCTTGGCTACACGGATTTTTGAACTAATGGCTCATTTTGCCGGATATGGTTTTAACAAATCACACTCTACTGGCTATGCTCTTATCTCCTATCAAACGGCTTATCTTAAAGCTAACTATCCTTTAGAATTTATGGCTGCTCTTCTCACCTCGGAAATAGAGAACACTGATAAACTTACCCTCTATATCAATGAATGTAGAAGAATGGATATAAAGATACTTCCTCCTGATATAAATCACTCCCTGGCTAACTTCATGGTGGAGAAAAATAAGCTCCGTTTTGGCCTAGGAGCGATAAAGAATGTAGGTAAAAGCGCTATCTCTTCTATCCTTAGAGTGAGAGAAAAAGAAGGCCACTTCAGCTCTATCTTTGACTTTTACAGACGAGTAAATCCAAAAACAGTAAACAAGCGAATGATAGAGAGTTTGATAAAGAGCGGGGCTTTCGATTGCCTGGAAGGCTCCCGAGCCCAGAACCTGGCAGTAATAGACCAGGCAGCAGAAAAAGCAGCTCAGATACAGCAGGATAGAGAAAGAGGACAGCTCTCTTTCCTGGAGACACTGGAAAAGAGGGAAAGTGGCCCTAGTACGGAAAGATTCCCCATCATAGAAGAGGTCTCTAAAGAAACAAAATTAGCCTGGGAAAAGGAACTTCTGGGCATTTATATCAGTGGGCATCCTCTAGAGAAATATCGAAAAAGAATTAGTCGTTATGCGGCCCATTCCATCAAGGACTTATCTGGAATGAGAGACGAGGAGAAGATAAGGATTGTGGGAATAATAAGTAGTCTTACTTCTAGAAATGATAGAAAAGGAAAGAGGATGGGCTTTTTTACCCTGGAGGATTTAGATTCACAGATAGAAGTGCTGGTATTTTCTAGCCTCTATGAAAAAAGAACCTCTTATATGGAGGAGGGGAAACTCGTTTTAATCAAAGGAAAACTAGATACCGCCAGTGACCCCCCAAAAGTTATTGCCGAGGAAATTATTCTTTTCTCTAAAATCAAGGACATAGCTCATAATCTCCATATTGACATAAAGCAAGAAGAACTAAAGGAAAAAAATTTGCTCAGGTTGAAAGAGCTCCTTTCTTCTCATAAAGGAAAACATGCACTCTATTTACATCTTAATCTCAGCCAAGACCAGAAGATTATTATTCGTTCAAAAACGATGAAAATGGGATTTTCTGATTCTCTGATATCTGAGGTAGAAGACCTTATAGGAACACACTCAGTATGGCTGGGTGAGGAATAAACTGTGAATAGTGAATGGTGAATGGTCAAAAAAAGAAACGAAAATACGATTTACAATTCACGAGATTTATGACGAGGAACTAAGTCATGCAGAACTCATCTGAATATAGGTTTCACTTAAAAGAACTTCCTAAAGAACAAAGACCAAGAGAAAAACTAGTCAAATATGGCCCCGATGTCCTTAAGAATGAAGAACTTATGGCTATCATCCTGAACACAGGCTATAGGGAAGAGACAGTAATGGAGCTTTCTCATCGCATCATCAAAGAATACGGTTCCAAAGCCATCGTGCAGGAAAAGAACGTGGGGCGGTTAATGGAGAATTTGGGCATTCCTCCTGTAAAGGCTTGCCAGATAGTTGCTTGCTTTGAACTGGGAAGAAGATTCTTTAAAGAAGAACCGGGCAGGTTCCCTACTATTAGAAGTCCAGAGGATGCCTACAGATATCTTGAGGGGATGAAAAAACTTAAGAAAGAGCAATTTCGTGGATTATATCTTAACACAAGAAATAAAATTATTCATGATGAGATTATATCCATTGGGACCCTTACGGCAAATTTAGTGCATCCACGGGAAGTATTTCAGCCAGCTATTGAGTATCTAGCCGCAGGTATAATTATTGCTCATAACCATCCTTCCGGGGACCCTAGCCCTAGTAAAGATGATCTGGCAGTAACCAGACAGATGGTAGAGGTAGGAAAAACAATGGCTATCGAGGTTCTTGACCATATCATCATCGGCAATGAGAGATATGTTAGCTTGAAGGATAAAGGGCTTATGTAGCTTCATTCAAATAACAGGAAGGAGTTCAAGTGATGGAGAAGATAGAGGTAGGATACATGGATTGCCTAAAAGAGACTTTTACAACTATGGGCAGAAGTGGCCTTTTGTTGGTTTCCGTTAGCCAGCAAGAAAAACCTAATGTTATGACCATTGGTTGGGGAACTGTTGGTATTGTCTGGGCCAAACCTATGTTTATTGTTCTGGTTCGTCCTTCTCGCTTTACTTATGGTCTCATTGAAGAGACAGGGGACTTTACGGTAAATGTTCCTCCTCTGGAAATAAGCGAGAAAGTCTCTTTTTGTGGTACCGTTTCTGGACGAGAGCATGATAAATTCGTCGAACAAAAACTTACCACTATTCCAGCAAAGAAGGTAAAATCACCCTTGATTGAGGAGTGCCTTATTCACTATGAGTGTGAAGTGGTACACAAAAATGATGTCCTTCCTCCTGAGTTAGCTTCAGATATTCCTCCTGCTTTCTATCCCCAGGGAGATTATCATCGTGTTTTCTATGGTGAGATTATGCGAGTATGCGCTGCCAAAGATATTAAGAAAGCATGAGTAAACAATTAGAACAAGCTGGCTTGGTGACATTCGAGGATGAAGTAAAAAGAGATTATCGCTGGAACTTCTCTGTTAATCTTCTGGATTGGGTTTTCTTCTCCACAGGAATGAGCTTCGCTTCGCTCAATACAGTGCTACCCGCTTTTGCCCGCCATCTTACCTCCTCCAATTTCCTCATCGGTCTCATTCCTTGCCTTAGTACCCTGGGTTGGCTTCTTCCTCAAATTCTAATAGCCAATTTCACTCAGAAATTAAAGAGAAAGAAAGACCTCATTATTTTTACTGGACTGGGAGAAAGGATTCCCTGGTTCTTTCTATTCCTGGCAGTAATGTTTCTTTCTTCTTCCTCTTCTTCTCTTTTGCTAACTATCTTCTTTATTCTCTACGCACTATTCTGTTTCTCAGGAGGAATGGGAGGTGTTGCCTGGCAAGATATGCTGGCTAAAGTAATACCTCTAAAAAAGCGGGGTCGTTTCTTTGGTTGGAGCAACTTCCTGGCTGGTGGAGTGAGCATTTTTGGTGCCTTTTTATCCATCTATTTATTGAAGAGTTTTCCTTTCCCCAAGAATTTTGCCCTCTGCTTTCTATTTGCCTTCTTTGCTACTTCTATCTCCTACATATCTTTCATCTTGATAAGGGAACCTGTCTATCCTGTAAAGAACAAAGAATCCAGCTTCAGGGAGTATTTCCTTGGACTCCCCTCTTTGCTTAAGAAAGACAAGAATTTCTTCTCTTTTCTCATCGCCAGTATCTTTCTGAGTTGTGGAGCAATGGCTACCGCCTTCTTTGCTGTCTATGCTATGAATAAATTGACTCTTCCTGATAGCCAGATAGGGATTTTCACTCTTTTATTACTTACTGGACAGACCATTAGTTCTATCTTATGGGGCTACCTGGGAGATAAAAAGGGATATAAACTTATCATGGAATTGGGAATTCTGCTTACCATCCTCGCTATCCTACTTGCCATCTTTTCTTTTTCTATTTATCTATTCTATGGGGTATTTTTTATCTTTGGCTGGGCTTTTAGTGCATATTTTATCTCCAGTATGGGAGTTGTTCTGGAATTCTCCACTCCTGAAATGAGACCAACCTATATCGCCTTGACTAATACGGTTAAGGCACCTTTTATGAGTCTTTCTCCTCTCTTAGGAGGATTCCTTGCTGACAGAATCGGTTTCCCTTTTGTCTTTAGTATTACTATATTTATCCTTCTAGGGGGAATTTTGTATCTGGCCCTCTTCGTTCGAGAACCCAGACACCTCCCTGCCCACCTTCCTGGTAGATATGTGGCAAAAAAACGCCTCTAAAAATTGTCCTGAGGCTTCCCTTAATTACATGCTTGCCGAAGGACACTCTTTGAAAAAACGTGAATCGTATCTAGTATCTCGTATCTCGAAAAAAGACTTTAGAGCACTCAAAAGGGTAGGTTATGCCAGATACTAGATACGAACAACGAGATACGAGAATGGCGACGGAAGAAATTGTCCTGAGGCTTCCCTTGACACAGGTTTAAATTTCTATAGGTTAAATCAACGCAGAAGACTTTTAATAAAGAAAAGAGAATAAAATCAAGGAGGAAATAGCAATGAAGGTAGGAGTATTTATGGCACTATTTAATCAAAAATCCTTAGGGGAGGCTTTGGATTATGTTCAGAAGACAGGTCTGGAAGCAGTGGAGGTAGGCACGGGTAACTATCCGGGAAACGGCCATTGTAAAATGGATGAGCTTCTGGACAGTAAAGAGGCATTGAAAAGATTTAAGGAAGAATTCAAAAAAAGGAATATAGAGATAAGTGCTTTAAGCTGTCATGGTAATCCCCTTCATCCTCAGGAAAGCATTGCCAGAAACCACCGAGAAATCACTCGTAAGACCTTTGTTCTTGCCAATCGGTTAGGGATAGAAAGGGTGGCTCTTTTTTCCGGCTGTCCAGGAGATAGCGACTCCTCAAAATACCCCAATTGGGTAACCTGCCCCTGGCCGGAAGATTATTCCAAAATCTTGAAATGGCAATGGGAAGAAAAAGTCATTCCTTACTGGCAAAAAGAGGCAAAATTTGCTCAAGAAGAAGGAATAGAAAAAATTTGTTTCGAAATGCATCCAGGCTTTGTCGTCTATAACCCTGAAACTCTTTTGAAATTGCGAGAAGCAGCAGGCAAAGCAATCGGCGCTAATTTTGACCCTTCACATCTATTCTGGCAAGGAATAGACCCTATCGCTGCATTGAAAAAATTAAAAGGGTGTATCTATCATGTGCATGCCAAGGACACCAAAATGGATGCCCACAACACCTCAGTAAATGGAGTATTAGATACCAAGCCATACGGAGACGAGATTAACCGTTCCTGGATTTTCAGAACCGTGGGGTACGGACAGGATGCCTCTTTCTGGAAATATTTCATCAGTACCTTACGTTTATGCGGTTATGACTATGTTTTGAGTATTGAGCATGAGGACAGTTTAATGAGCGCCAATGAAGGATTTCAAAAGGCAGCTTCCTTTCTTAAAGAAATAATCCTTAAAGAGAAAACAGGTGAAATGTGGTGGGCATAAGATGAGTCTGCCTCAATGGCTCAAAAAAAGAGCCCCCAGAGAGGATATTCTCCGGGAGATAAAAGGACTTCTTCGCTCTTACGCTTTACACACTGTTTGTGAAGAAGCACAATGCCCCAATATAGGAGAGTGCTTCCAGAAAAGGACGGCTACTTTTTTAATCCTGGGAGATATATGTACCAGAAATTGCCGTTTTTGTGCGGTAAAAAAGGAAGCTCCCCTTCCTCTTGATTCCCAGGAGCCGGAAAATGTAGCCCAAGCAGTAAAAAAATTAGGCCTGAGATACGTGGTGATAACCTCAGTTACCCGGGATGACCTACCTGACGGAGGAGCAGAGCAATTTGCTCAAACTATAAGAGAAATAAAAAACATTAATGGGCAAGAAATTAGAGTTGAGGTCCTTATCCCGGACTTTAAAGGCTCCCTGCCTTCTCTTAAAAAGGTGATAGAAGCAAAACCAGATGTTCTCAATCATAATCTGGAAACGATTTCTCATCTTTATGCTCAAGTCAGACCACAGGCAGATTATGAGCGTTCTCTAGAATTATTAAAGCGAAGTACAGAATTAGATTCCTCTATCTATACCAAGTCTGGCTTGATGGTAGGGTTAGGAGAAAGTTTCACAGAGGTCATCGAGGCTATGGAGGACCTGAGAGAGGTTGATTGTAACATTCTCACTATTGGTCAATATTTAAGGCCTTCCTCTCAACACCTTGCAGTAAAGGAATTTGTAACACCAGCCAGATTCAAAGAATATGAGGAAATAGGTCAATCTCTGGGTTTTTCCTATATAGCTAGCTCACCTTTTGTGAGGAGTTCCTATCAAGCAGAACAGGCCCTGGATAAGGCCATTGGAAAACAACGTGAATCGTGAATGGTGAATAGTGAATCGAAAGAAAGACTCTAAGACGAACAACGAGATACGAAAACCGTGAATGGTGTAGACAATATTGATTATGAATCGTATCTCGTATCTCGAAAAGAAAAGAGAGAAAAGTCCTCTCTCCCCCAGGGGGAGAGGCAGGGGTGAGGGGAAAAGATAAAGGAGGATAGAGAGTGAAAATTTATATCATAATCGACATGGAAGGAATAACGGGAGTGGTAAGTCCTGATAAACAGGCAAAACCAGGAAGCCCTGGATACGAAGAGGCAAGAGAATTCTTAATGTCAGATTTAAATGCTACTGTGCAGGGTACTTTGGAAGGAGGGGCGAGCGAGGTTCTTATATATGATATGCATTATTACGGATTGAATGTAATTCTGGACAAACTTCATCCTAAGGCAAAGATTATTATGGGTAATCCTCATGTTGTCTCTCCAGAGATGGGATTGAATAATACCTTCAAGGGAATGCTCATGATAGGATTTCACGCTATGGCAGAAACCGAAGGAGCACTTTTACCTCATACCTATAGTTATGATATGAAGGCTCTTTATCTCAATGGAGTGCTAATGGGTGAAATAGGCATGGAAGCATCCATCGCTGGAACATACGGAATTCCCCTAGTTATGCTGAGCGGAGACTCAAAAGGAATAGAAGAAGGTAAAAAAATAGTAGAAGATTTTGAAGAAGCCACTGTCAAATATGCTATAGATGATGAAGGAGCAGTGTGCCTACCACTATCGATAAGCAGAAAAATTATTAAAGAAAAAGCTCTCTCTGCTGTGAAAGGAATTAATGATTTCAAACCTTACTCTCCTCCCAACCTTAATGACCCGGAATATGCCTACCTTATAGAATTAGAGTTCTATGAGGCAAATTTTGTAGACAAGGCTCTGGCGGCAGTAAAAAAGATAGATAAGGAGATTATCCCCTGGGCAAAAAAGATGAGTGAGAAGAAAATTGCCCTAAAAGGCAACAATCTTCCCCTGCTCTGGAAAGGCTTTACCAAAAGATACCAGGGATAGATGAACATTTTCATTTTTCCTCTTTTTGCTTTTTGTATGATTGTCTCAATAGCAACGCCCAACTAAACAGTGTTTTGACATCCCCAGAATTCCAGTTTACCAGGAGCTCAAAATGTTAAAAAAATTCATTAATGATCCAAAGGATGTTGTGGAAGAAATGTTGGAGGGTTTCCTAGCTGCTCATCAGGAAGAGGTGAGGAGATTAGAAACCTCGAGAGTTATAGTGAGAAAAGAGGCTCCCATAAAGAATAAGGTAGGTCTGGTTACCGGGGGAGGTTCGGGACATAAACCTGCCTTTATTGGATATGTAGGCAAGGGTCTTATGGATGCAGTAGCGGTAGGTGATATCTTTTCTTCCCCTTCTGCTCAGCAGATTTATGATGCCATTAAAGCGGTAGATTCTGGCAAGGGTGTTCTTTGTGTTTTGGGTAATTACTCTGGAGATGTGATGAACTTTGATATGGCTGCTGAGATGGCCAGAGATGAAGGGATAGAGGTAGAACAGGTCATAATTAACGATGACGTTGGCTCAGGCCCTAAAGAGGAGATGGAAAATCGCCGGGGAGTAGCGGGAGAGGTAGTCGTCTGGAAAGCTATAGGAGCAAAAGCAGAAGAGGGAGCAAGCTTAGAGGAAATAAAAGAGGTAGCAGAAAAGGTCAATGCTAATACCAGAAGTATGGGCGTAGCTCATTCTCCTTGCGCTGTACCCTCGATGCCTCATGGGGGAGAGCCAAATTTCACTCTGGGTGAAAATGAAATGGAGATAGGCGTCGGTCATCACGGAGAGCCAGGAGTGGAAAGAGTTCCTATAAAATCAGCTGATGAAACCACAGAAATTTTGCTTAATAAAATCTTGCAAGACGTTCCCTTTAAGCGAGGAGATGAGGTAAGTGTATTAATAAGTGGTCTGGGTTCTACCTCTTTATTGGAATTATACATTGTCTATCGCAAAGTGGCGAAAATGCTAAAGGAAAAAGAAATTAGTATTTATACCTCCTACATTGGAGAATACTTCACTTCTATGGAAATGGGCGGATACTCAGTCACTCTAACCAGGCTTGATGATGAGCTGAAGAGACTCCTGAATGCACCAGCTCATTCTCCTTTGTTCATACAAAACTAGGAGGATTCAATGAAAATAGCTATCGGAAGTGACCACCTAGGTTTAGAACTTAAGAACATAATCAGAGATTTCTTAAAAGAAAGAGAAATAGAAGTAAATGATTTTGGAACAATGTCCAAGGAGCCCATTGATTACCCTGATATAGCCAAGAAAGTAGCCAAAGCAGTTGCCAAAGGAGATTGCCAGAGAGGTATCCTTATCTGTGGGACAGGAATAGGGATGACTATTGCTGCCAACAAGGTAAAAGGGATAAGAGCTGCCGTCTGCCATGACCTATACTCTGCTGAAAGGTCTAGAAAGAGCAATAATGCTCAAATAATGGCCATAGGAGCTCTCATAATAGGTTCGGAGTTGGCAAAGAAATTGGTAGAGGTATGGCTGAACTCAGAATTTCAAGGAGGTCGCTCAGAGCGAAAGGTGAAGAAAATAATGGAAATTGAGACAGAAAACTTTTCTTAGTTCATTTAAAACAAAGGAGGAAGAACTATTGCCTCAAAATAAAGGTTCATACAGCAAGATAAAGAGAATTATGAAAAGTATTGTCAAAGAACTTGAAGAAAAGAGAGATTACCTGAATCGACTGGATGGAGAAATTGGTGACGGAGACCATGGAAGAACTATCACCAATGCTTTTAAAAAGGCACAGGAAGTATTGTTAGAAAGTGAAAGTGGCAGAGAAGATGAAGCTCGCTTGTCGGGCGAGAATGCTGACCTAGGAACCCTCTTGAAAGGGATAGGAAGAACTATTGCCTTTTCTACTGGTGCGGCGGCTGGTCCCTTATATGGAACCGCTTTTATAGAAGCGGGTAAAGCAACAGAGGGTAAAGAGGAACTTCAGCTGGAGGATTGGACCAAATTAGCTGAGGCCGCTGAAGCAGGAATCATCAAAAGAGGCAGAGGTAAGGTGGGTGAGAAAACCATGCTGGATACCTTACATCCAATGGTTAAAGCCTTAAAGGAGATGCTGACTCAGAATAAACCATTAAAAGAAGCTCTTACGCGAGCTAAAGAGGCAGCCCGGGAAGGCATGGAATCCACCAGGGAGATGGTTTCCAAAAGAGGGAGGTCAAGCCGAATGGGAGAAAGAACCAGGGGACACATTGACCCTGGAGCAGCTTCCACCTATTATATCATAAAAGCTATCATTGAGACGTGCCTTTAAATATGGTGAATGGTGTCGAAATTGGTGATGCGTCTCGTGCCTGATGCGTATTGCGCAATACGACATACGATATAGGCAATACGAGATTGTCCTGAGCGTT
>JABUBK010000042.1_pt1 | contig 22163 bp, 21 predicted proteins | sample 7332671 | NCBI WGS metagenome assembly JABUBK01 (sample SAMN07256342, study PRJNA390944) | subsurface metagenome | isolation source: Methane hydrate marine sediment | place: Pacific Ocean: Eastern North Pacific, ODP site 1244 | collected 2002
CATTTGCGACGAGGTGGGGTGGCAGAGCGGACGATTGCGCTGGTCTTGAAAACCAGTAGGCCCTTTTTGGGTCTCAGAGGTTCGAATCCTCTCCCCACCGAAAATTAAAAATATGTCAAAAATAATTATCAAAATTTCACAGAAATTTTGAAGAGGAGAAATTAGGCGACAGTCGGAAAAAGCGAATACTTGGAGCTTAAGAGACTTAAGCCTAATTTGGACGAGGAGAGGTGGCTGAGTGGCCGAAAGCAGCGCACTGCTAATGCGTTATACCTTCACGGGTATCGTGGGTTCGGCCCGCATCCGCAGGCCGCCCCGAGTATTTGGGGCGAATCCCACCCTTTTAAAGATGTATTATGTCTATATATTACAAAGCAAAAAAGACAATAAATATTACATAGGTTCAACTGCTGATTTAGAGAGAAGAATTCGGGAACATCAATCAGGGCGTGTAAAATCGACTAAACATAAACTTTCATTAGAATTACTTTGTTATGAGGCGTATTCGGATAAATTAATAACACAAAAAAGAGAGAAATATTTAAAATCAAGTGATGGACACAAAGACATTAATAAAAGATTTAATTAAACTGTCTGGTGGGGTGGCCGAGTCTGGTTGAAGGCGATGGTTTGCTAAACCATTGGGGGTTAAAAGCTCCCACGTGGGTTCAAATCCCACCCCCACCGCCAAAAATATAAGGGGAATATGCCAAAAAGAAAAAAACGGAAAGTTAAAAAATCTAAAAAGACAAAACACTATGGGGCGAAATTCAAAGCACCTGAATTTATTTATTACAAAAAAGGAGCTGGTTGGTATGTAGGTGTGGTATTAATTGCCATAATTTTGGCTGGATTATTTTTATGGTTAAAAATGTGGTTATTGGCAGGAGTAGTGGCATTGGCTGCCATAGTTGCTATTCAATATGCGACTGTGATGCCTAAAAAATTTGAAGTACATATTAAAACAGATCAAATTGAGATTAAAGAAAAAACTTATCCTATTTCTCACTTTAAATCTTTTTGGATTGTTTTTGATCAGCCGACTAGCACTTTATATTTAGAAACAACCAGAAAATTAATTCCTTGGATGTCGGTTCATATTTCAGCTAAAGAGGCCGTGAGAGTTAGAAAAAGATTGTTGAATTTTTTGCCTGAGAAGAAAACAGCTTCCGAAGATTTGTTTATAAAACTCAATAGATGGTTTAGGTTTTAATTAAAAGCCACTTTCCACACCGCGTAGGTGTGGTCGGGCAGAAAGCTTTTGGAGGGGAACGCCCCGATAGCTCAATTGGATATCTGCCAAAAGCCTTATGGGCATTTAGACAGACCTGCCACAATACCCCGACAAATCGGGGTTTTGGGCAGGGAGCATTCCGATTAAGCGCCCGTAGTTCAGTGGATAGAACACGTGGTTGCGGACCACGAGGTCAGAGGTTCAAATCCTCTCGGGCGCACCAAAAGGACTTTTTGCCTGTCGGAGTTCAGGGTTGTTCCGATGCTACCTCGGGACCAGGCGCATTTAGTAATTATTTCTCACTTTTCAGGTGGCTTGCCCTCCTAAATGCGAAGCTTTTGGCGGGGATTTTTTTATTTTTATCCTTGAATTTTTGGGGATGATTTTTTTATTTATTTTGATATAATGAGTATTGATGTAAATATGCTGGAGGAAAAATGAAAGGCCATAGTCATAATAGGATTAAGGATATGGAAAAAGATGATTTATATATGAGGAGAAAAAAACAGCTTTTTAATAAAATTAAAAAAGCTGTTTTAAGAAAAAAGAGAGGAGGTTTTTATGAAAGGTGCAGTTTTGGCCGGCGGCTTAGGCACAAGGTTATATCCCTTGACCCATGTCAGCAATAAGCACCTTCTTTGAATGCTACCAATCTATGATCAGCCAATGATTTTTTACCCTATAAAAACATTAGTCAAAGCAGGCATAGAGGATATTATTATTGTTACTGGCGGGCCTCATGCTGGTCATTTTATTCGAGTTTTGCAAAATGGGAAACAATTAGGGGTAAAACACTTAGAATATGCCTATCAAGAAAAAGAAGGCGGGATTGCCGAGGCTTTGAGTCTATGTGAGGATTTTACTGACAAAGATTCTTTGACTGTGATTTTAGGAGATAATTGTACTGATGTTAATATTTCAAAGCCAGTTCGAGAATTTAAGAAAGGGACGATGGTTTTTCTAAAAGAAGTAACAGATCCTCAAAGATTTGGGGTACCAGTTTTTAATAAAAGAAAAAGAATTATTAAAATCGAAGAAAAGCCTAAAAAACCAAAATCAAATTTTGCAGTAACAGGCCTTTATATTTATGACAACAAAGTTTTTAATTATATTAAAAGATGCCGACGTTCTGGAAGAGGTGAATTAGAAATAACTGATGTTAATAATTTCTATATTAGAGCTAAAAAATTAAAATGGGAAATATTAAAGGGTTATTGGTCAGATGCCGGTACTTTTAAGAGTTTATATCAGGCTAGCAAGTTTTGGGCAGAGAAAAAAGGAAAATTAAAATGAGAGTTTTAATTTTGGGGGCAAAAGGGATGTTGGGGACAGATTTAGCTAAAACTTTTGCTGATTTTGAGCTGAAGCTTTGGGATAAAGAAGAAATAGATATTTGCAACAAAAAACAGGTTTTTCAAAAAATCTCTGGTAATAATCCAGAAGTGATTATTAACGCGGCAGCTTATACTGCAGTTGATGATTGTGAAAAAAATAAAAATATAGCTTTTAAGGTTAATGGGACAGCTGTAGGTTTTATAGCTGAAATTGCTCAAAAAATTAAAGCTATTTTAGTCCACTTTAGCACTGATTATGTTTTTTTAGGCAACAAAAAAGCAGGCTATAAAGAAGCAGAAATTCCTAAAAATCCTAAAAATATTTATGGCCAATCCAAGCTTTTAGGTGAGAAATTATTAAGAGAAAAATGTAAAAAATATTATTTAATTAGAACTTCTTGGCTATTTGGATTAGCTGGTAAAAATTTTGTTGAAACAATGCTCCAATTAGCTGAGAAAACCATGCCTGCCGGCAGGCAGGAGAAACAATTAAAAGTAGTTTCAGACCAGCATGGAAAACCAACATTTACTAAAGATTTGGCTAAAAGTACCCAAAAATTGATTCTTGAAAAAATGTCTTTTGGCGTGTATCATATTATCAACCAAGAGCCAACTAGCTGGTATGAATTTGCTAAAAAAATCTTTGAATTATCTAAAATTAATGTTTTAGTAGAGCCTATTACATCTGATCAATTCCCAAGACCAGCTAAAAGACCCAAATGGTCAATATTAAATAATACGAAATTTCCTAAATTGAGGTCTCACAAAGCAGCTTTAAAAGAATATTTAAAACTGAGAGAGGAGTAATTATGATCAAGAATGTTGAGGTTAAAAAAATAAAAATTTGGCCTGATGACAGGGGGTATTTATATGAGACATTAAGGTCTGATGATTCTTTTTTTAAAAAATTCGGTCAGTCAAATGTTACTTTAACATACCCTGGAATTATTAAGGCCTTTCACTGGCATAAAAAACAAGATGATATTTGGGTTGTAACTCAAGGTATGGCTCAAGTCGTTTTATATGATTTAAGAAAAAATTCTTTGACCAAGGGTCAAACTGAGGTGTTTTTTATGGGCGAACAAAATCCGATTATGCTTTTTATTCCTCACGGAGTAGCTCACGGTTATAAAGTTTTAGGCAACAAGCCCTGTATGTTAATTTATTATACAACTCATCTTTATAATCCTAAAAATCCAGATGAAGAGAGGATTGCTTTTGACGATCCTAAAATTGATTTTGATTGGGAGACAAAATTTAGATGAAAAAAATATTAGTTACTGGTGGAGCCGGATTCATTGGCTCTAATTTTGTTCATTTTATAAAGAAAAGACAGCCTGGGTCTCAGATTTTGGTTTTGGATAAATTAACTTATGCTGCCAATAGAAAAAATTTGACCGGGGTAGAGCATAAATTTATTAAAGGAGATATTTGTGACTTTGATATAGTTCAAAAAGTTATCACTGGCGTTGATTGGATAGTTCATTTTGCGGCTGAATCGCACGTTGACCGTTCAATCTATCCTGACGCCGCTCGAATTTTTGTCCAAACCAATATTGAGGGAACGGCTGTTTTATTAGAGGCGGCTAAATTAGAATGGGGAAAAAGAAATAAACCTAAAAATTTTCGTTTTTTATATGTTGGCTCAGACGAAGAATATGGTTCAATTGAGAAAGGCAGTTTTTCTGAAAAAGATCAGCTGATACCTTCATCTCCCTATTCTTCTACTAAAGCTTCAGGCAGTCTTTTGACTCTAAGTTTTTATAAAAGTTTTGATTTACCTGTGCTTGTCACTCGTTGCACAAATAACTATGGTCCTTATCAGCATGTGGAAAAATTTATTCCCCGGTCGATTACTAATTTATTGACTGGTCAGAAAATAAAACTTTACGGAAAGGGTGAAAATGTCAGGGACTGGATTTTTGTAAATGACCACTTAGAGGGAATTTTTAGAGTATTAAAAAAGGCTAAAACAGGAGAGATTTATAATATTGGCGCAGACCAAGAATACCCAAACATTAAAATAGCTAAAATTTTATCTCAGGAGTTGGGCAAAGATTATAGACAATGGATAGAATTTGTTCCTGATAGACCAGGCCATGATTTTCGCTATTCAGTTTCAATTGCTAAAATTAAAAAATTAGATTGGCGACCTAAAATTGATTTAAAAAAAGGTCTTAAAATCTCCATTGATTGGTATAAAAATCAGCCTGATTTTTGGCAAAAACAAAAAAGAGAGACAGAAAAATTTTACCAAAAAATTGGTAGATAGGTTCACCCATTCAAAAATATTTAGCTTTAAAGAAACCATCTTTTTAAGGAGGGTTTTTTAATTTTGAGTAAAATGCTTGAGTAAAGTAGCTAAAAACAGTATAATTTACGAGAAAGGATTTTTATGACATTAACTAAAAAAGTTGCTTTAAATGCCCTAATTCAAACTATTGGAAAAGTATTATATTTTGGGTTTTCATTAGCCATAATTATGTTGATCACCCGGCATTTAGGCGTTTCTGGATACGGAAATTATAATACTATTATTGCATATTTAGGAATTTTTGCCGTATTAGCTGATTTAGGACTTTATATGATTATGGTCCGTGATATGTCGCAGCGGCCCAAAGAACAAGAAAAAATCGTTGGAAATGTTTTAGGTTTGAGAATATTTACAGCTATTGTGGCTTTAATTTTAGCTGCTTTAGTTTCAATTTTTTTAAACTATCCCTTAGAAGTTAAAATCGGTATTTTAATTTTCTCTGCTGGCATCTTTTTTATCCTTTTAAGCCAAACTCTTTTAGGTGTTTTCCAGGTTTATTTAAGAGTCGATAAGGCAACAATAGCTGAGGTTGCAGGAAGATTTTTAACCTTAATTTTGGTGATTTGGTTAATTAAAAAGGGAGCCGGACTTTTACCTGTTATTACAGCGGCAGCAGCTGGTTTTGCTTTTAATTTTTTTCTAAGTTTTATTTTTGCCAATCAATTTATAAAAATCATTCCTCGTTTTCAAATATCTCTCTGGAAAAAAACTATAATTAAAGCTTTACCTTTAGGTATTGTGGCTATATTGGCGACTATCTACTATAAAATAGATATTGTTCTTTTGTCTCTTTTGCCGTTAAAAAAGGTATTGATTTTTGGAATTAGTCATTTTTCAAATTCAGAAGCAGTGGGAATTTATTCAGCTGCTTACAGAGTCTTAGAAATTATTGTTGTTTTTCCCAACCTTTTTGCTCTTTTAATTTTTCCGATAATTTCTAAAAGCATCAAATCAGACCCAAAAAGAACTCAAAGAGTATTTCAAAAATCATTTAATTTTTTGGCCATCTTTGGAATTTTTTTTACAATAATCGGATTTTTTTTAGCTTCTCAAATTACAGATATTGTTGGCGGAAGAGAATTTGCCAATTCTAAAATAGTTTTACAAATTTTATCCATAGCCTTTTTGCCTCATTTTGTGGGAAATCTCTACGGTATTGTTTTAACTGCGGCTGATAAGCAAAAAGTATTAATTATGCCTTTTTTTATATTTACTGCTTTTAATATTATAGGTAACTTGATTTTAATCCCTTATTATTCTTTTTTGGGCGCAGCCTTGATCACAGTTGTAGGTCAGTTTATTCTTTGTTCTGTTAATTATTATTTAATTTGGAAACATGTTAAATTAGCTCCATCTGTAAAGATATTACCTAATATTTTGTTGGCAGGAACAGTAGTAGCTGGTTTTTTGATGCTAATTTTGAGAGCTAATTTTTTTGCCTTGGATAATTTTTATCTATTTCCAATTTGGCAAAAAATGTTTTTGACTACAGGTTTAATTATGGCTGTTTCAGCTGTTTATTTTATGTTACTTTATCTATTTGGGGGAGTTACTAAAAAAGATTTAATATCTTTAAGGAGATAATTTAAAAAATGAAAATTACTTTTTGTGTTAATACAACAGGGCTAACAGGGGGAGTAAAAGTTGTTTTTATTTACGCTAATAAATTAACAGAAAATGGTCACCAAGTATTAATAGTTTATCCATATAATTTGTCAGGTAAATGGACTTTCAAAAATATTATTTTATTTTTATTGAAATGGTTAAAATTTGATTTATTAAAGATTTTTGGCCTAACAGGAGCTGATTGGTTTCCATTAAAAGCTCAAATTTCAAGAGTTCCAACTCTTTCTAATAAATGGATACCAGATGCAGATGTAGTCATAGCTACAGCTAACGAGACAGCTGATTGGGTGGCAAAATTACCAATCGAAAAAGGAGAAAAATTTTATTTTATTCAAAATTATGAAACTTGGACCCGAGATAAAAAATTAGTTGATGATACCTGGAAATTGCCATTGAAAAAAATTGTCATAGCTAATTGGCTTAAAAAATTAGGAGAAGAGGAATTTAAACAAAATATATCTGGGATGATTACAAATGGAGTGGATTTTGAGAAATTTAAAAATCCTGGCAAAATTTATCACAAACCTAAAAGAATTTTAATGATGTATTCTCCTTTAAAATTTAAAGGTTTTTCAGATGGCTTAGAGGCTTATAATATTGTTAAAAAGAAATACCCGGAAGTAAAATTGATTTTATTTTCAGCTTATAGTCCCGGGCCAGATGTACCTAAAGAAATAGAATTTCATCTTAATCCTCCTCAAAATAAACTTAGAGAAATCTACTCTTCCTGTGATATTTTTGTTAGCCCTTCTCATATGGAGGGTTGTCAGCTTCCTCCTATGGAGGCGATGGCATGTAAGACAGCCGTGGTAGCAACTGATGTGGGTGGAGTGCCAGATTATACAATTCCGGGAAAAACCGCCTTAGTAGTTCCGCCCAAAAAACCAAAGTTATTAGCTAAAGCTATTTTAGGGTTGCTAAAAGATGAAGATAAATTAAGAAAAATCTCTCAGGCAGGTTATTATCATATTAGAAAATTCACTTGGGATAAGGCGGCTGAGAAATTTGAAAGAGTATTAAGAAAAGAATCGCGACCTGAACAGCTTATAAGTGAACCTAAAATAGCTGTTATTGTTTTAAATTGGAATCAAAAAAAAGTCACAGCTGATTGTGTATCAAAATTACTCAGGATAAATTATAAAAATTTTAAAATAATTGTAGTTGATAATGGTTCTTCGGATGGAAGCTGTGAATTTTTAACCAAAAAATTTGGTTCAAAAATTACTTTAATTGGAAATAAAAAAAATCTCGGATATGCCCAAGGGAATAATATCGGCATAAGAAAAGCTTTGAAAGAAAATTTTGATTTTGTTTTATTGGTTAACAATGATGTTGAGGTAGAAAAAGATTTTTTGAAAGAATTGGCAAAAATAGCTTTAAAAAGTCCTCAAATTGGAATGTTAGTGCCTAAAGTGTATAGCCTAAAGTCTAAAAAAATAATTCAATCTGCAGGCGGTTTTATGTTTTGGCGTTACGGTGAAGCTAGGCTAAGAGGGCATTTAGAAAAAGATGTTGGTCAATATAATGAGGTGAAAGAGATAGACTTTGCTCCGGGTGTTTGTGTTTTAGTTTCTAAAAATGTGATAGAAAAAATTGGGGCTTTGCCAAAAGATTACTTTATGTATGGAGAGGATGCTGATTGGTCTTTCAGGGCAAAAAAAGCAGGTTTCAGGTTAGTTTTTGTTCCCAAAGCTAAAATCTATCATTATGATTCTTTGTCTGCAGGTCCTGAAAGTCCTGTCAAAACCTATTACTATATCCGAAATATTTTGATTTTTATGAGAAAAAGGGCTAAAAAGTCAGTTTGGTTTTATTTTATTCCCTTTTTTCATATTAAGATTTTAAAAATGATTGGGAAATATTTGATTTTGGGAAAATTTGCCCAAATTAGAGCTATAATTTTAGGTTACATTAATTTCTGGCGCAACGAAAAAGGCGAAAGTAAAATTTACACTTTTCGTTAGAGTACAATATCATCTGGATGCAAAATATAAGATAGTATAATCTTGACTTTTGTTTTTGGATATGCTATAATTAGGGCATCTAGCCAAAGTGAAGTATGAGGCTAGTGCACCTCAAAGCTGGCTGGGGCTATTTAGCCTCAGAAGCTAAGCTTGGGAGCAAGCGCTTTCTGAGCGCAAGCTGATAAAGGAGATGATACACGGTGGCACTGTATATCTTTGGCATGCGGCACGCTCAGAAGGAAGGGGATGCTCTCACCGATTTCGGTAGGGAGCAGTGCGAGGCAGTTGCCCAAACGCACCTCAAAAGCCTCAGCATCGTGGAGGTTATCACGAGCGGAGCCGAACGGACGGCCCAGACAGCCCAAGTGTGTATGCAGGAGCTGGGCGTAGACTGGCCTATTCGAGCGGACCTTCGTCTCGGTATCGAGGACCTGGATCAGAAGGCTCTCATGTCGGCCTATCAAGAGGCTAGCGTCACAATCAAGGCGCAGGCTGAGAAACAAAGCCGACTGATCATGGTCGCCGACTGGCTCAGGCACTGGGAGTTGGCTCGCAAGCTTCAGGCAAGACTCCGTGAGGCATTCACGGACATCGCGAGAAGCTGGGCCAATGAAGCCCAAGATCAAGGCAAAGAGGTGCACGTTCTGACGGTTTCTCACGGCCCACTCATCGAGCTACTCGTTGATTCTCCCGAGCACTACTCCCCGATCAATGAAGGAGACATCGTTGTTTATCAGGTAACATCCGTGGGCTCGGGAGAATGCCGCATCACGGACGCCGACTTCTTGCCTTGCCCGCTCCGCGCCTGAACTTCCCGCCAGCCTCACGCCTCAAGCTTCACATCATCAATAGCGCCCTTAGGGCAATCCACATTCACAGCCCCGGGGGCGTTTTTCTTTTTTATAGATCAGGTAAAAAATCATCCATTGGGTCAAAAATTCTAACATAAATCTCAGCAACTTGATCTGGTTTTAACTTTAAATCTTTAGATGGAATGAGCTCTTTTCCTTTAACCCTTTGGTAAAAAGCCTTATCAGGTTGCCAATCCATGCCAGCTAATTTGAAAAAATCTTTCAAGGCATAGTGCTTTATTTTTATATAGAGATCTTTTTTGGCTTCAAAGTCTAATTTATCAAATCTTTTTTCTTGCTCTGCGGTATAAGACATGACTTTGGAATTAATTTTTTCTAAATCAAGACTGCTTATTCCTTCTAAGGCGAATTTCTCCAATGTTTCTTTTAAGCTCTTTTTACTAAATACTCTATTAAACATTATGATTTTAATTCCAGCATTTTGATATAAAGTGTAAATTTTTATTTTTTTATAAGGAAATTTTTTAGTTTCAGACCAAATTTCAACAGGCTTAAGGTTGAAAAAATTACGTATGACTAACTGACTACCTTTACCTAAATTATGAGGTCCAGAAATTTCAAAACCAGTATTAACGAAAATATCAGTATAAAGACTCCATATTAAATTTCTTAAACTCGCCGCTAAAATACCAATATTAGTTCTTTGAACTTCAGTTGGTTTTTGCCACTTTTTATTTTTAATTAACTTGGTAACTTTATTCTTGCTCAAGACTAAATTTTCCTTCAAAAATGTGAAGTCTTTTGATTTTGATCTCTCTTGTAATACCTTTAATAAAAACAATGCGTAATTTGCTCTATCTTTCTTAGGAATTTTTAATATCTTCATTCCAATTACAAAATAGCCAAAAACATCTCTGATAACTGCATTTGATGGAAAGTTTTTGGCCACTTCTGAAAATTTTATTTTCTTGGCTTGTATTTTATCTACTGCTTCAATTAATTTTTTTGCCCATAAATCAAGAAAATAAGGTTCTAATTGAAATGGGCCCCACGGCCGGAGAACGCCCATTTCTACACCTGAAACGCCTTTTTTTAATCCTTTTAAAAAATCATTTAATAAACTTTTATCATCCATAATAAACCTTGCCTTTATCGCCATCAACTTTTATCTTCATGCCTGTTTTTAATATTTTGGTTGCTTTTTTGGTTGAGGTGACGCAGGGAATTCCGAGCTCTCTTGAAACAATCGCTGGATGAGATAAAATCCCACCTTTATCAGTAACAATTGCTATTGATTTTGACATTATTAAAACCATGGTAGGATTTGTAATTTTCGTAACTAAAATACTGTTCTTTTTAAATTTTTTATCCGGCTTTGAACCTTTGACTAAATAAATTTCACCCGTTATTTTTCCAGGACTAGCCGCAATCCCTTTTAAAATTTTCTCTTTCATGTTTTTATGCTTTTTTAATAATTTTGACTATTCCTTTATTTGCATCAACCTCTACTTTATCACCATCCTTGAGAGCCTGAGTAGCAATTTTAGTCCCAATAACACAAGGTTTTTTAAGCTCTCGAGATACTATTGCTGCGTGGCACATAATACCCCCTTCATCTGTTACAAATGCGGAGGCAATTTTCATAATCGGCAAATATTCAGGAGTTGTCATACTAGCGACCAAGACGTCACCTTTTTTAAATTTATCAAATTCTTTTCTGATCATAACAATTTTTGCCGTTCCTTTTACCTTTCCTTTATTTGCAATGTTTCCCTTAATAATTTTTAAATCACTTTTAACTGCTTCTTTCTCTAATATCAAGCCTTTTTTATTTAGTTGTATATTTATTTGGTCATAATCAAGAAGTTTTCCGTTTAACATTGCGTAGCCATTCTTTCTTTTGTTGATTTTTTTAAGTGTCGCCGCGCACAATTTATTATCAGAAAGAAGAAAAGCCTCCCGGGGGGTAATATAGGTTGAAATTTTTTTATATTTTGGAAAAGCCTTGTTAAAAAAATTTACAAATAATTCGTTACCCGAGTAAACAAATTCCTGAGCTTTTTTACGATATGTATTTACAGCTATTTTGTTGTTTGCTCTAATTTTCTCGCGACTATCGGTAATTACGAAATTTATCATCATTAAAGCAATCCATTTTTCAAGATGTTTAGAGAATTTTTTTAGTTCGTTAGTATTTTTAATTTCTTCATTTTTTAAAAAATATCTTGATAAAAAATTCCATTCATTTTCTGATATAGCCATAATATTCTTAATGAATTTCTCATCTTTTTTTATTAAATTTATTATTCTATCAATTATTCTTGTTGAATCATTGGGATCCTGCCAAACATCTACAGGTGAGTAGTTATTTTTTTTGATATAGAGAAGATTTTTCCGACCATCATTTATAAAACCTTTAAGCTTATCAGTGCTAGCTTTATGCCAAATACAACAAAAATAAAGTGAAAGATCTCTCGTAAAAGCTTTTTTTAATATTTTCTTTTTCATTTAAAATTATCCTATAAGGTTGTAATAGGCCGAGATTGAACTATATAAAATTTATTTAAAAGCTTAAATTAAGATTGAGTCGACAGATGAGAGGTTTGCCCAATTTGTCCTAATTTTAATTCTCCTTTAATCTGTTGTAATTCTGTTATTGATGTATAATCAATTTGATCAGCGATAGTGCTAATATCTTTTAAATCTTCTTTATTAACTTCATTAACCTCACCTTGTTCCTGTTTTTGGACAACCCATACAGAAAAAGCAATAACTAATCTATGGGTTACAACAAAATTTATATTAGCAGGGGACTTTTGTAGAAAAGCTAAATTCTCCTTTATTCTGGGCAACTCATTATTTAAAATATTTGTAGCCCTTTCAGGATCACTCTCCATCCATTTTGTCATAGGAGATTTGCCTTCTTTTTTAGCTGCTTTAATGCAATCTTGAACCTCCCTAATAGAACACTTAAGAGGAAGTTCTCTTAATTGATTAATTGCATAAACTCCTTTTTTAGCTACAGGAATATTTTGATTTCTTCTATGTTCGTAATCTAATTTTTTTTCTAATGATTCAGCTAAACTTTTAGCCCTAACCGCGGGTGATGTATATATATCCACTTCAATAACGTCTTTCTCAAGAGTTGTTGATGTTAAGTAATCTAATAATGATCTAGACATAGTCCCACCCTTCCGATCAATTCTTATATCTTCTTCAATATCATCCCATGATTGTTCTGGATCAGATTCATCAATGGCTCTTTCCATTCTCGTGCTTGGATGTCTAATCAATAGAAAAACTTTTTCTGGCCTGGGTTCGGCTTCTGGAGAAACTTCTTGCTCTAAGCCGGTAGAAAATTCCCTTTCAAATTCCATAAATAATCCTTAATATTAATTTTTTAATATTTTAATAACCCCTTTAATAGCATCCACTTGGATTAAATCACCATCTTTTAACATCTTTGTGCCAATTTTAGTCCCAATAACACAAGGAATATTGAGCTCACGAGAGACAATAGCAGCATGAGATAATATACCTCCTTCATCAGTAACTATTGCAATTGCTTTACGGCAGGCTTCCATGAGTTGTGGCTTAGTGCTACCAGCCACAAGTATTTGACCTTTTTTCATTTTTTTCACTTCTTCATTTTGAGATTGTTGATGTGAGTGAATTATCTTAACGCTACCTTTGGCAAGGCCGGGATTAGCAGGTGTGCCAGTAAATATATTTTTTTTAATTTCTTCCTGCTGCTCTGAAATTCTTTCTTTTTCTATTATTTTTTTTGCATCTATGCCAGTAAAAATTTTAAATTTACCATTATCAAGCATAGCAACATAAGATTTTTGCCGCCTATTAATATCCTGGATATTAATTTTGGAATTTTTTAATAAAATCTTTTCAACTTCATCAGGAAAAAGATATCTTACTTTTGCATCATCTATATTCATTCTTCGGCCAATTTCTTTAAATAATAGTCGTGCAAAATATGCCCCTTTAGTCCAAGCAAGTCGTAAATTAATTCTGAGAAGGCCCAATTGACGCATTAAATCAGTTGTTTCAGCAACTAATTTGTTATCTCTAATTTTATGAAGAACTTTTTTTCTATTCTCTTCAATTTTTTTAGGAGATGTTTGGATTTTATTAATTGAATCCTCAACATCTTTTAAATTTGAAGACATAAGATGATCTCGAAGAAGCTCTTTGTAATAAGTTACATCCATGAATGGTAGATTTTCTTGAGTAGAAATCCAGCCATATTTTTTAGAATGTTCAGCTACAAGTTTTTTAATTCTAATATTTTTTAACTTAGTTTTTTCTTTAATGGCTGTACGGGTAATTTTTAACCAATCTAACTCTTCTTTGGAAAGCAAATTTATTTCTGAGGGCAATGTTAATTTTAAAAAATATTCTAAGGCGATTTGATCATCTCCGGTAATTTTAGTCAATTTATTTTTTATATATTGTTCAGCTGGTTCAGGAACTTCTGGTTGCGACATATCATAAGCAATAAAAATATTGCGAAAAAATTTAACATATTGTTGATAATATTTATTCAACTGATTATTGTTGATAGTCCCCAATTTTATATCTGCAATTTTATTGGCCCAATTCTCCATATCAGAAGCTGCCCTTTGGGAAAATTTAATATTTTTAAGCATTTTCTTTCGATCAAGTGTTTCGTTACGCCAAACAGAGGTTAATTTATCATTTTCTTGCTTCAATCTATAAAAAGAAATAAGAGTTTCTTTAGAGGTCACTAAAATGTTTTTATTCTGAGCTCCTAATGACTGACGCCCAAAGGATGTTACTAAGACATAAATATTAATTAAAGGGTGATTTGAATCAAACCTTTTTATCCATTTAATTTTCATATTAGTTGTTATTTAATTTATTATTAATATATCATAAATTTTAAATTTAGTAAAGACTGGGGGTATATAAATTCATAAAGTTGTAATAGGTCTTGATTGAACTATATAAAATTTTTCGCTTTCAAATGCCCATTCTATATCTTGAGGAGAGCCGTAGTGTTTTTCAATACTTTTGCAAATTTCAGCTAATTCTAAAATTTGTTTTCCGTTTAATTTTTGTTTGTTTTGTTTTCCTGAAGGCACTTTATCCTCAACAGTCTTACCTTCTTTTTTAACAATCATCATAGTTTGCTCTGAAACATTTATGTCTATAATATTATTATCAACTTTGTCAATTACATAATTATCAGGGGTGATTTGGCCACCAACAATTGCTTCTCCCAAACCCCAGCCAGCCTCAATAATCATTTGATTTTTATCTTTGGTGACAGGATGAACCGTAAAAACAATCCCAGAAACCTCAGAATCTATCATTTTTTGAACCGCAACAGCCACTGAAATTTTTTGGCCCCCTAAACCTTTTTCAATTCGATAAAAAATCGCTCGAGGCGTAAATAATGAACCCCAACATTTCCTCACACGCTCAGTTAAATCTTTTTTAGTCACATTTAAATAAGTTTCTAATTCACCTGCCCAAGAAGCGGTTTTAGCGTCTTCAGCAGTAGCTGAACTTCTAACTGCTACATATTTAGCATCTAATTTGTCAAATTCTTTTAAAATCTCTTTTTGTAACTTTTTATCCATTTTTTGATTATCTATTAACCCCCTAATAATTTCAGAACCTCTATCAACCGACTCCATTTGATCAGGATTAATTTTATCCAACTGAGCATCTATCTCAACATTAATATCAGTATCTTTTAAAAATTTATCAAAAGCATCAGCTGTCACCACAAACCCAGGCGGCACAGGTATTCCAGCCTTCGTCATCTCGCCCAATGACGCACCTTTTCCACCTGCAACGCCAACATCATTTTTCCCTAAATTCTCAAATGTTTTCGTAAATTTCATTTCGCCCTCTTTATTATTTTAACTATTCCTTTATTGGCATCCACTTCGACTTGGTCTCCATCTTTTAAAACTTTTGTGGCAATTTTAGTGCCAATAATACAGGGCACCCCCAGTTCTCTAGAAACTATCGCAGCGTGACATGTCAATCCTCCTTGGTCTGTTATTACAGCTGATGCTTTTTTCATCAAAGGCACAAATTCTGGTCTAGTCATAGCTGTTACAAGAATCTCACCTTTTTTAAATTTTGCTCCAATTGGATTATGGATAACCCTTACTACCCCTTTAATTTTAACTTCATCGGTTTTAGAAACTACAGTACCAATAATTTTTTTAGTGGCTTTCTTTTTTTTACCAAAATAAGCCTCAAAAATTTTTTTATGTTCATTACCATAAAAATATTTTACTCCTGGTTCCTTACCCATATAAAAACTAAAATTTCCTTTGGCTGAAACGTAAGATGGAATTTTCTTCTCGCCCACTAAATAATTTCTGAAATCATCTAATGATAAATTATAAATTATTTTGTAATCCACATTTTTTCTTCTTGCAATGTCATCGCATAATTTAAAAATCCAATAAATTACTGGCAAACTCGCTCTTTTTCTCTCATCCCTCCAATAAGCCATAAGTGAAATAAAATCAAATAAATCAATAATTTTCTGGGGTATTTGGTATTTTTTAATAATTAAATTTCTATCCACATCAGTTTTACCATGTTTAGTTTTGTGTTCTTTTACCTCTTTTAAAACCTCATTTTTTGTTAAATCAGAAGCAGCATGATAACCTGATCTTATCCAGTAGTATTTTTTAATGTGTTCTTTAATTAGCTGTTTGGGATTTTTACCTTGTTCGATTGTCTTCTTAATATTCCCGATGCTCTCCTCATATTTTTTTGTAAAAGATTCTTTTTGCGGAAAAGAAAGAATAACCGCTATCTCAGTATAATCTTTTTCATTAATTTTAAGTTTCTTTTTAACCTTATTTGGCAATATATGTTCTTCATATATCCCGATTGCTTCAGGAATTCCTAAATATGACCAGACATCAATTGAATGGCCTAACATTTTTAAATATAAAGAAAATAGTTTTCTATCGCTTAATTTTCTTAAATTAGTTTTTTCTAATTCTGCAATAATTTTATTTTGTCTCTTTTCAGCATTACGCCATTTCTTCTCGATTTTATTATATATATTTTTATCTTTTTCCCAAAGGGAAATAAAATAATCCGAAGCTTTTTTAGCATCATCAATATCTACAGCTTGATATCCGTGACCATCTTTAAGCGAAAAAATAAAGTGTTTGATATAAACAGGGAATATTCTTTGACTTTTAACAAAACCATGAGTAAAGCCTAAGCAAGACTGCAAAAAAGCATCTGCCTCTGCATACCAAAATCTATCTTTTTTTGCAAATTTTATAATTCGATCTAGTTTCATTTTGCCTTTTTAATATTTTTACTTCTCCTTTATCCGCATCAACTTCTATTTCATCTTCATCTTTTAAAACACGAGTAGCCCTTTTTGTCCCAATAATACAAGGTATATTTAATTCTCTTGAGACAATCGCTGCATGACAGGTAATTCCCCCTTCATCTGTAATAACTGCAGAAGCTTTTTTCATCAATGGAACAAATTCTGGGCGAGTCATAGAGGTTACTAGGATTTCCCCCTGTCTGAACTTAGAAAAATCCTTTTTACTTAAAACAATTCTTGCTTTTGCCTTGACATGACCCTTACAACCAGTAGTTCCTTTAATTTCTTTTATGTCTTCTAACAAACCATCCATAATCTTAAATAACTTTTTTCCTCCTTCTTCAAAATTAATATAGGCTGTTTCTATTCCCTTTTTACTATAATAGATAATAAATCCTTGTTTTCTTTTTCCGATTATATCTTTATATCCCTTTTTTTTATAGGATTTATCTATAAAATCTTCGAAAAAAGAATAAATTATATCATCTTGTGAAAGGCCCAATCTGGAAAACATCTCTCTAATTAAATTTGATGATATTGTGATTGCCTTGAATGCTGATTCTTTTCTGGTGTCTCTTAAATAAATTGTAAGTTTTACAAAATCAAAAAGATCTCTTAATTTTCCTGAAAGCTTATCTTTAAATTTATTTGATTTATTTTTATTTTCTTCTGTTTCTTCTTGTATCTTTTCTTGCTCTTTTTTTAATTTTTCAATTCCACCATGATCGTTAATCATGTTTTCAATTAGTCTCTTAGAATCTTTTAAAGGAGGAGTCATGAGATAACTTCCAAGAACCCATTGAACATCATATAAATTTGTGTTTTTCTTAAGGCTTAATAAACATTTGTTACTTTTGAATATAAAAGACTCAAAATCAATAGAAGAAGTTGCATCAAAAAACTTCTTAAAATCAGTTTTTTTATCTGATAGCTCATCAAAATATCTCTGTACTATTTCTTCATCCAATGCTTCACAAAAAAGACTGATAACCTGCCAGTCTCTCATTAATTCAAAAGCTTTTATAATAACTTTTTCAAGCTTTTCATTACTCATTTCCTTTAATGTAGTTGGGTGGAAACTATTATAGAATTTATTTATTTCTCTATCGAGTTCCTCAAAGTCCTTAACTTCACTAAATTTCTCTTTATCCTGAAGATATTTTTTAAGTGTTACTTCTGTAGATTTGCGGTAATTATCAAAATTAAAAAATCCAACCCCCTTTTTCTCACCAATAAGAAGTGCAAGAGAACCAAAATCTTCGGAATAATATTTTGAGAAAATAGGAGAATATAATAAATAAGGCGCAGTTCCCCATACAAGCAGAGAGAAATTCCCTTCATGTTTAGTTATTTCCTGCCCCTCGTTATCTTTTGCAAATTTTTTAATAATTTGTTGGCTATTCATTTTGTTCTGACACTTTCAATTTTTGTTTTACTGGAAACCATTTTGGTTTTTTCATCATTTGATTATTTTGCCTTTTTTAATATTTTTACTTCTCCTTTATCCGCATCGACTTCGACCTCATCCCCATCTTTTAAAGTTTTAGTTGCTACTTTTGTACCAATAATACAGGGGATATTTAGCTCACGCGAAACAATAGCAGCGTGACAGGTAATCCCTCCTTCGTCGGTAACAATAGCGGCTGCCTTTCTGACAACGGGCATAAATTCAACTCTAGTCATTGAAGTCACTAAAACATCTTCATGGTTGAATTTCCCAAAAGCCTCAACGCTTTTTATTATTTTCACCGTCCCTGAAACTTTACCTTTGCAAGCGGTTGCACCAGTTATAATATCTTCTTTTGAAATCTCAAATGTTTTATCTAACCCTGCTTTTATCTGTCTTGCATTTTTGCCAAATGACCAGACAATACTCCCCAAATCATCAATCATAAACATAGACTCTCCCCCCCTTTTCTTTAATTGAGGTATAAGTTTTTGGAGATTTGAAAAACCTCCCCTAAAATCTGAGAAAATAAAATAACGGATTAAATCTTTCGGAACGCTATTTCTTTTTGCCGCTTCTAAAACAATCTTTTCCAAAGAAACTGCTCCAATTTGATGCATCTTTTTCCTTTGATCTCTCCATTTAGCTAATAGTGAAAAATAATGAAAAATTTCTTTTAGCTCTTCGGGAAGGTTATATTTATTTTCGATTGCTTTTTTTAGTTTTGGCAATTCTTGAACGTGCTTTACAACTTTATTTAATTCTGGCAGCTCTTTTTTTACTCTTGGCTTCTCGATTTCTATTTTGATTCGTTTTAAGAAATGTTCTTTTGTTAACTCGTCTGCTTTTGAATAGTCTGCAGTGATAAAATAAAACTGATTAACATGGTTTTCGATTAAGCGGTTAATTTTTTTATCTTTTAAAATTTTACTTTTATTGAATTTTTTATATTTTTTTTGAATTTGCTCTAATATTTTCAAAAAGCTAATTCGTTCTTGTTGAACAATTGCTAATTCGCCGGGTTCTAAAAAAATTGTTCTATCATTTTCAGAAATTTGCTTTTTTAATTTTGCTTTTCTGACACTTCTATTAATTATTTGATTTGAGGTATTATCATATACTTCAACAAAACCAGACTTTGTCCAACCTTCTAAAAAGACTTGACATAATTGATTCCATTGCTCTTCAAGCTCTTCTAAAGATAATTTTTTGAGATATAAATCTCTAATCTGGCGAGATTTTTGTTTAATCTTATTAAAAACCTTTAACCAATTTTGATAATAATTATCAATATTTGACTTTCTTTTTAAATATAAATCACCTAGTTTATCGATACGATCTTGGGAAAAATATATCTCGTCTTCACCGGGTTTATGATAAAGATAAAAAATTCCAAAACTCTCACTCTCTAAGTCTTGAGTTTTCTTAGTGAGGCCATAGATAGGAGTACCTGAATTAAGAGGAGTCATATCCATTGCTTGCTTTGTCCATTTCATGGACTCAACATCATATTTTGTTAATTTTGTCATTTTTATCCTTAATTAAATCTTGGATTTTTGTTTTTTAAATTTTTGACCATTAATCCAGGCTACAAGCCATTTAACATGATTTTCAAAATCTTTTTCATTCCGAGAATTATCTTCATAAGGATGGGGAAGATTAGCCCTGGAAGCAGTAAGCAATTTTCCTCCCCCAATTAAACACAAAGCTCTAAAAATTTGATTTCCTGTCATTCCATTGGGAGGAACAATTAAATTACAACCTTCCTCAGCAGCTGCATTTAATTCAATAGCATAGTTTTTAGCCTTCAAGCCTCTCTTTTTAAAATATTTGACTCCATATTCAGCATCTTCGTAGGTTTCATTTAAGTATTTAATTGGCCATTTTTTAGAGCCTTTTCTTTTTTGATAAGTTTCATGCCTTATGCCAGTTAAAAATCCAATCTTGGGCTTGATACCTAATTCCTCTTGCATAAATTTAACCACTCCTTGAACCTGTTTCATTTTTTCTTTTCTATTCCAGCCACGAGGATTACTACCTTCTGAAATATAAAACTGGCGCTCAAACGCATCTTCTATTAAAGCTAACTCAATTTCATTTTTTGCTTTTTCTTTGCCGACTAAAGATTGATAGGTTTCGAGGGTTTTAAAGTCATCAATTGTTCCTCTAATAATTCCATCCACCTCTTCTTTGGCTAACATTTCAGCTAACCTTTTTTCAGGTTCTTTGACAATAATTTTTTCAAAGCCTTTTACGCTTTTAATTGCGGTTGGGCCTACTAAAATAATTTCTGCGTACTTTTTAGACTTTTTTAAGCTTTCTAAAATCTGTTTATCGGGTTTTAGCAGCCCAAAACCAATTTTAGGGCGACTTAATTTAAGTCGCTCTTTAATGAATTTTTCAAATGGAGTTTGTTTTTTCATTTTTTTCTCCTTTTTTAATTTTTATCCTATATTAAAATTTTGCTTTTCCTTTTTCGATGATTGTTACTTCACTTCCATCTTCTTTTTTTCCAACAACTGAGGTCTCCATAATAACATTATCTATATGCACATCAGGTGCATTAAAATCCGGGTCTTCCTTAGATACGCCAAACAGAGCGTTTTTGCCAAGTGCGATATGAATTGTCCCTAAACCCTTCTCTCCTTCAAGTGAAGTAGGTGGAGCAACACGGTGTCCATCAGGTGTGTAACGAAAAGCTTTAGAATTTACACCTATGCCTAATTCAGCTACTTTATAGGCATTTGTTTTTGTATCTTCTGGATGTTTTTCTCGCCAAACTCTATTGGCTTCATCTAAGGCCGTTTTTAATCTTTCGGCTGCTTCACCTCCTTTAATATCAGTAACCATCCCTTTCTCAATTGTAAGTATGATTGGCTCATCAAGTTCACCTACAGGGGGGGTAGAAACTCCGTCAACCACTAAAGTACCATTTGTATTTTCTAAATCGACAGCAGATGACCATTCTCCGAATGGAAAATTAGCTGCTTTTCCGGGCACATTAATTTTTCCATCATCAACAATCGTTTTATCTTGCTTGATATCCAGTTCTAAATCAGTCCCATTTTTTGACGTAATATGAACGCTTTCAACATCTCGCATAATTTCTCTAATCCCTTGGACTCGTTCTCTCATTTGATCCAGATTTTCTAAAGCCGCTCCTTCTGTCAAAATTTCGGGGCGAGTTTGGGTAATAGAAATAAAACGAGCATTAGCTGGGAATTCTCCTCCTCGTGCCTTTTGTCTGACGGTTCTTAATTGAGCAATTGCTTCGTTAGGATGAGGGGTGACTAAAGCAGCCATGCCTGGAGAATGGGTACGTGAAATGCTTGTCATTAAAAGCACACAGTCAGCATTCGATAATCTTTCGTCAATAACTTTTCCAAAAGGTTGCGCAGAACCCGTAGGTTTTTCACTTATTACAACCCGACAGTCTGCACCCGCAGCTTCTCTACCAGCCTCATAAAGTGCTTCAATCATTGTTTTGTTAGCACCTGGATCAGTTACAATAACTAAATTTTCACCTTTTTTGTTGTCAGGAGATCTCTGTATCTCAAAAGCGCTAATAACGTTTCGCGCGGCACCAACCATTTTTTCAAATTCAGCTTGCTCTTCTGGACTTTTTTGAACTTCACCTTTGTCTATAGATTTTAAAGCCAATTCAAGCCCGTATGCTTGAATTGCACTAGTTTCATCACCACTTCCCTTAATACGTTTTTCTCTCTCTTCGTCAGAAAGCTTATTAAATAATTCTTTTTCTGTGTCAAAATACGGCCTCTCTTCTTCACCTGGAGCTGGCACTGGGCCAACTTCCGGTTCTCTTTCAGGATTAAATCCTGGTTCTTTTTCTAACATTTTAAGCTCCTTTCTTTTTTTAATTATTCTAAAATTCTGACTACGCCATGATTGGCCCTGACTTCTATTTTGTCTCCATCTTTGAAAATTTTAGTTGCTTTTTGTGTCCCCACAATACATGGAATGTTTAATTCCCGACTAACTATAGCTGCATGAGAAGTAATTCCACCTTCGTCTGTTACAATTGCAATCGCCTTCTTGATAGCTGGCATATATTCTG
>JABUBK010000043.1_pt1 | contig 21884 bp, 14 predicted proteins | sample 7332671 | NCBI WGS metagenome assembly JABUBK01 (sample SAMN07256342, study PRJNA390944) | subsurface metagenome | isolation source: Methane hydrate marine sediment | place: Pacific Ocean: Eastern North Pacific, ODP site 1244 | collected 2002
TTGTCCCTCGATACATGTCAGATAATCATCCGGTACCGATGGGATCACTCACGTGTCAGGATGCTGCTGTGTTGCAGCGAGATTTGTCTGGATCTTAACTTTTGTTCCGTCTAAAACAGAACAGAACACACCATTCACTTCGACAACGTTCAACGAACAGTTGAGGTCCAAACAGAACACCATGAACAACTTGACAAACCCTGACATGAACAACAGATCCATGTCACACGCATTGTCAAGACAAAGCACAGTTCCCAACCGTTCCCACACAGTCCTATCACAGCGTTCGGACGAACATCCTCACATTGGGCTGACTATCGCGTCAGTTCCATCGTAAATGTACGTCTCTTTGACGTCTCTTCAACGTCACCTGGACGTAACTTTCACGCCACATCCACGTCAAAAATGAATGACAATGAAACGTGGAAATTGTGAAGGGAATCTCATCACATTGTGAGAATTGGTATTAAAACACGAAAGAAGAAAAAAACGAAGAAACTTCTGATTCCGACCCAAACGCCAAACAAGAAAGAAAGGAGAAAAAAACACGCGACCGCTCACACCACCTCACTTCATCTCAACCCAACCACACCCCAAAATCGCCATCGTATCGAAATCATATCGGATGGTCTGTATCAAAACAATTAGTACTGCAGAACTCACCGGGAAAAAAGGGGGTAACCTCACCATCTTCTTCTCAAAAACTCGAAACCTGCTCGAATTCCCTCCCATCGCGCACGTATCGCAAAGCCTCATCGGACATCTCAAATGGACGGTGATTCGCACACCAGGCACCGGTCTATTCTGCGGTCGCGTCAAGAACCATCGGAGATCGCGGTCTCCGATGGGGATCCCATCGCCATGGGGGCGGAGTATATATCTATGTTCGAGAGCGAATTTGCTCTCGAGGACGAGGTGTTGTTGGGCGGGGAAGGAGGGGAAGTGGTAGACGCTGCTGTTATTGCAGTAGTCGACGGTGAAGACGGGGGGTTGGTAGAAGTTGGAGGCTGGGTCGTGGGTCATGTCGTGGTCAAGGTTGATGTGGCGGAGGTTGGTGAGGGAGGGGGTGATGGTGTTGAGGTCTCGGAAGGTGAAGGTTCCGGCGATGATCCAGACAAATCTCGCTGCAACACAGCAGCATCCTGACACGTGAGTGATCCCATCGGTACCGGATGATTATCTGACATGTATCGAGGGACAACATCTGATCGTAGAGCAACAAGTCTGACAGGCTCACTCGACAAGAAAGCCACCGCACCATCTTTCCCAGATACGTCCACAGGTCCTGACAAGATCTAGAACACAGAAGCACCTGAAGACAATTTCCGTCTCAACTGCACTCCTGGGAAACCCCCTATTGACAAAAACAACAAGGACAGCAGCATGCGTCGCGGTCGCAGGAAAGCTCTCGCCTCTTTTCGCACCTGTCATGGAAACTACAGAACCAGCAAATAGTACTGTAAAGACAACGATCAGATCTATTGTGGTACCCGGCTTCTACCTTGGACACGTTGGTACGTAGTACAAGCTGACCATCGATGTTATCAGCAACGTCGCCGCGAGCAACGTGTAGATCGGATGTGCTGGCAGACTGAGCAGGTCGACTGATGGAGAAGTAGCTCATTTATGGGTGTACTGCCTGCGTTAGACCTCAGGTAGGCTGCTTGAGTGTACGTGGCGACCATCAGATATCGAGGGACAGAAGTTCCTCGGGAGATTCTTATCTATCTGACTCAGGTTATCTCAAAGACAACGGCGTAACCATCTCCCTGAGAAGATATTCTCGACGATAGAGCTGAGTAAAGAGTCGAACTAACCTCAAATGAACTACATACTCAATAAAGAATCAGCGATACGTATTCTCAATATCCCCCTTTCCGCACCTATATTGCTTGGCCTGTGACTCTGCGAGCTGATTCTGAGGAAGGAGGACCTACTGGCGTCCAGCTATGGATGACGAGTACTCACCATGATTAGATTCAAAAGCCCCGAGTGCTTCTTCATTTTGCCGAGTAATGCAGGAGACTAGAGAGATGGTGTCGAGGTTGTCCAAATTGACACATGAAAACACGTTAAATTGCTCTGGCACTCTCAAAGATATGCAAATGACTGATGACAAACGAGTATAGAGAGAGCTCGTCGAGATTGTTGTCTCAGATGCCTGATTGGCAGTATAGCGATTGTGTACATATGTATACACGTTAGTACATACTTTGTACAATTATTCACATAAGAACCTCCTTTTGCGTCGATATGACGCATGTAACGAACGACCCATCAATAACCATGTAGCTCAAAGATACCCAACTCCTTGCCATACCAGCTCATCAAGCTCCCATGCCATTCTTTCAACAGCATGAAACTCCGATTCTCCAGCCTCAATCCACTCTTCATACTTGTCATCTTCCACAAGCATCAAACAATCTCACCCCACAACATCTCAAGCCCCACCAACAGCAAGTCCTCTAAACATGCCGTCTCTCCACCTCCCCAACTCCTTTCCTTTCTTCGCCATCGTCTTCTCCAACCTCTCAGTCTCCCTTCTCGCATTTTCTATCTCCCTCTGCTTCTCCTTGACCCGTCTCCCCAACTCCTCATCATTCATGGCCCTTAGATTGACTCTCACGCTTTCCTGTGCCACCGCCTCGTGTCCGTGGCCACTTCGGATGGGTGGTAACACGTTAGAGTTGGATGAACGGGGGACAGGTAACTCGCTGGTGGGTGGGAGTATCTCGTCCATGACGTACCCAGAACTAGTGGTGGTGTATGGGAGGCCATATGTGTTAGGTGTGTTGAGGGAGCCGTACATTGTGTGGGTGGAACGTTCGGGGTAAGTGCTGTTGTCCCAACCACTGGATACTGGCATGTCCATGTTCATGTTCATCATCATGCTTGGTGGGAGTGGTGGAAGGGTCATCGACATACTTGGGTCACCTGTAAGATTGGCGAATGAGCCAAGATCATCGTCTTCTTCGTCGTCGTAGCGGTCATCTTCGGCTACGACTCGTTGGATCAGATCTTCGCCCTCAAGTTCTTCGTCGTCAATATCCTCGTCACCGTCATCTTCGGGATCATCGTATCGATCTTCGTCACCGTCGAAGTCGTCAGCATCAATGGGCATCTCGCCGAGACCGTAATCATCTTCGTTCGTGCGTGATGCCGATTTTCGTCCTCCACGACCGTTGTCTTGATCCATGACCCAGCAGACACCATGGCGATCACCGAATCGGCTGATTTCGTCGAAGCCACCTTCCAAATTTACATAGTCATTATCTTCAAGAGCACCAAGTCTGTCCATCCTACCGAGATCACCAAATTCCTCCTGATACATCTGTCTTCGCTCTTCGAGATCAAGGAGTTTCTCAGATTCGTCGCGTGAGAGATGTCGGAGAACCCATCCTGTCGGCGTGATGAGACAACGGCGAAGTAGGTCTTCTCTGGGCTCGCTGCTGCCGTTGCTAGTAGGAGCCGGAGCGGGATCGGCAATGCTGACAGCATGACCATGGTAAAGAGCTTTCTTCTCCTTTTGAGGCAGGTATATCATGCCGAATACATCGTTGGAGGAGTAGTTATTGCCATCAAGGTAGGCTTGACCTTTGCGATGATCAGATGGGAGCTTGTATGGACTCGACGTAAAGGAGGCTGGACTGAACAACGGATGGTCTCTGGCCAGGTCACCGGAAGCAACCATCTCAGAAAGAAGTCTTGGGAAGGGAGAAACTTTAGAGGCCAAAAGGTCTTGAATATCGGCTCGAATTTGCTCGTCCGCAGCTTGATCATCGGCTGGGTATAGTGACTGAAGTTTCGAGGCATCTGTGTAAAAGTCCCGAAGAGTGTACGACACTTGTTGAGGTTCAGGAGAAACTGGAGTCGGTGTTGCCGGCTTTGGTGTAGGAGCCTTCTCTACCACTGGTGGTTCAGGTTCCTTCTTTGGAGGTACTTGTTCCGTCTTTTTCTTCTGCGGAGAAGGCGCAGGAAGTTTGACTTCTGCTTCTTCCTCGACTTCATCCTGGTTTGCTTCATTCTCGTCGGCCTTTTTGTGCGTCGCTGTAGCATTAGCATTGCTTGGAGCTTTAGCTTTCTTCTGCTTCTTCTGACGTGCTACAATTGGCCCAACTTCGTCGGCCGGTGGAGGTGTCGCCACAGCAGCCACGCTGCCGGTTTCCGAGGCCTCGGTAGCCTTCTTAGCCTTCTCGCGTCTGTCCTTTTTGGCTTGGTTCTTGGTCTTTTGTCTGCTTGGCGCCGACCCAACCACGAAACCGCCTGGTGGTGGCGATCCAGCTCTTGAGACGTCTTGTGACAATAAGCCGAATCGATCTGAAGCAGCTGGTGTTGATGGACGACTGATATTGGTTGAAACAGAGATCGACGGTTGCCGGGAACTTTGACGTATTTGACTGAGGGTAGGAAATGCGGTTGATTTCTCAGTTGTCGTTGACAGTGGAGCCTGAGACTCGCTTCTTCTGAGTGTCTCCACCATTTCTGAGGTGATGTTCAACGTCCGAAGTGCTGGTCTCTTGATCTCAGCCTTCTTCTCTTTCAGTGGGACTGTGTCAGCGCTCATAGTGATAGGAGTACTGACAAGCTCTGCCTCGAGAACTTTGTCCTTAGGCAAATCGGGCAGGACATCAGTTGACGAGCTCGTAACGACACTATCTCTCACTTCAGCTTTGATCTCTGAAGTGACCTGCTCGGACTGCTTAGGTTGCTCGGACTGCTTGTCTGAGGCCTCTTCAGCTGCGAGCACCACCGGCTCCATTGCCACTGGCGAATCCATCGTTAGATCTACAGCTTTACTCGGAGTTGACTCAACAGTATCCGTAATCTGAAGTTCGACTTGTTGGGTTGTGACTGGTGTGACAGTCTCAGCCTCGCCTTTGGATTCCTCAAGGGAGACGGCGACGATTTCATCTGCTGCGGCGTCAATCTCGGACTGTTTCTCCTTCTCCACTTCGATTTCTCCCTCGCTTGTCTCTGCAGGGATTGGTTCAGACTTAGGATTTGCTTTGTGTTGAATGATCGGAATAGCTGGCACAACGGGAACTACACCAGGTGTAGATGTCTGCTTCTTGGGGGACGTCTTATCTGTCTGATCGTGGACTCGAAGGGGATGGGCATGGAGATCTTCACCGACGGTTGCAAACCGTGACGGTATGTTCTTCTCTAGACCGGGTGGCACTTTGGGTGTAGCGATTCTTTCAAGTCCTGGCGGGATTTTGGGCGTTCCTGTTCGGATCCCATGGCTACTTTGAACTGAAGATACCCGAGAATGTACTGCAGTTTGTGATTCTGTGCGTTTAGGCAACGGAGGAAACTCTTGGTCCACTAGATGAGAACATATGTTAGCAAATCTGCCTGAAATATGCTCAAAAAAGGAGTGAAGCGAACGCTAATTGAAAATCTAAATACACGGCGGACGGGACACAAAAGATCTCACAGCACACATCTTTTCAAATCACGGTCTTGCACATTCGGAAATCTAGTATCTGGAAACAATGCCTAAAGCTAGAAGTAAGAACTCGTCCTCATTCAGCTGAACCGAAGTTCAGGAAATGCGTACCTAACATACATAAGATTTCTTTCGTGCCGTGATCTGAAAAGACATGTGCCATGATTCTCCGAATTGTTGACAAGTGCTGTTGAGGTGCAAAAATCTTCGAAGATGTTGCTGCCTCTTCCCGATTTCGCATATCTCATGGAGACTCCTTTGAGATTTCGCCGTAGCTACTAACTCATGCCAAGGGAAAGACCGCCAACGCCAAACAAGAAGCAAGAAGTAGTGACTAGTTGGATCTACCAACGACTGAAATTGCCTCCATACGCCGCCATATTCTGGGACTGATTGTACCCACCTTGGTTCTGTCCGAAAAGCCCCTGCTGACCTGCGCCCTGGTGAATTCTCGCTGATAGGATGCTGGGATCAGCGGCAAGATGCTCGACACCACCTCCTGAAGAGGAAGTGTTAGCGTGTCTCTGCTTTTTGCCCTTTTTCCTTTGCTTGACAAGACTGGGATCTTGGTACGCTTGTGTATATGGACCGTACAGCGGATTAAGGACACCAGGGGCAGAGGCTTGTGAAGGAGGAGAACGCAAGGGGTTGCTATTACTTTGTAAAGAAAGGAGTAACTCACGCTTTACATCCTGACCGACATTTGTACCACTTCGATTCCGTGATGCATCCGAATTGTCCTGAGACGCACCAAATCCTTTCGAGGTAAAGCCTTGACCGTGAGCGAACATACCACCACCGCTGACTGGTGGGGTACCGGCAGTTGGGAGGCCTGGAGGCGGACCTTGAACGCCACTTGAGAAGTAAGGTTGTTGCTGTTGAGAAGGGAACCGATTGTTGGTCGACTTCGATTCGTTGTTGAAATACCGGGATCCATGTCGAGCGTGTCCACTGATTTGATCGTACTGCGCTTGGCTATATTGAGGACCTCCTCGACGATCAAATTCAGACAATTCAGTAGCAGTGTTCTGAGACGGGAACGGTAGTTGAGCATTGTGCATCGAGGCGGTGTTGGGCATGCCGAATTGTCGGTGTTGTGGTGTCAGACTTCGGCCGAGATTCAAGTTTGTCAACTGGTCGATGGGCAATGTCCCTGTGGGGGTTTGTTGCGGAGGCCGTCCAATAGCGCCACGAGCAGAAGTGCTTCTCGGATTATCTTCAGGCTCCCCTCCAAGGGCGAGACTGCCAGTGGCCATGTGCTCTTCATCCATGGCGTCTTCAGCTGCAAACTTGGCCTGATCTTCGAGACGCTGCTTCTCAGCCGCTTCTGCTTTTGCGCGTGCTTCAGCTTCCTTGTCTTGGACCATTCGTCTTTTGGCTCCGCCGTATGGATCGATCAATGGAGGCATGCCGGCAACGTACGACCTTACTTCTGGTTCCAAGGATGAGTCGTCGAATATAAAAGCACAAGAGGCACTAGTGACGGTCTTTCTCAATGACTGGAAGATGGCTTCGAGTGAATCAGGTCGTGTGACTTGAGATTTGCTGGTGGAAGCAGGAGAAGATGGGCGAGACTCTACAGCACTAGAATTAGGCTCGATAGCAGGTTTCGATTCGGCCGTAGGTTCGGGTGGTTTGGAGGTCTCGGGCTTCTTAGAGTGCATTGACGCATGGGTAAGCTGAGGACTAGCTGTAGAGGCCGAAGCAGCTTGACTTGCACGGCGGGCTCTGACAAGAGGAGCATTGGCCCAGCCGGCGGTAGGTGGGAGAGCCGAACCGTCTGTACTACCCTGACGACTGGTGGCACCTTCTCTGCTTGAATCGCGAGCCATGGCTTGACTTGTGGCCGCTGGCTGAGGTGTGGGTTGTGATCTTACAGGAACGGCCTTCGTCTTTGACTCGATGGGCTCGTTCTGGAGGGAAGTTGTTTGGCCTTCTTCGCCATTTTCGTGCAGGAAAGAGCAATTCTTATTTGGACATGTCTCTCCTCTGAGGTAGGTTGAACAGTACTTGGTGGTACCGTATTGTGCTCTGTAGAACGGTCAGTCTTGCGACAGTCAAAGGGTATGTTTTTAACTCACCTTAATACATTGTCGCCATTAGTAGAGTTGTCGACACAAGATATGCAAGTAGCAGCATCTTCCTTATTCTTGAAAGTCACGTAGACACCGATTCCTTGGTTAGCGTTTCCAGACTTGGGTTTGCTGACAACTATTTTCTCAATGGGACCGTATTGACCAAAGAATTCCTTGCCTCGCAATGTTTCCATAAGACTGGCTTCATCCTTTTTAGAGGGATCTAAGCCTATGACATAGACAAGGTTTTGCTGCTTCACTCGTACACCAGCAAGATTCTTTCGACTCGAAGTTTCAACTTCACGTTTTTCTGTTTCCTTTCGCTTTTGGGCGGCAGCCTTTTTGGTCTTGTTCAGTTGATCGAGTTTGAGTTCTTCGGCGGTAGGGATCTTGTATTGAATGGTTGCTTCGTCGTAGGGCCTTCGGCAATTTGGACAAGTGGACTTCTCGTAGGTAGTCTTCAAACTGTTAAAACAGAATTGACATATTTGGTATCCACAAGGGCAGGGTTTGAAGTTCTTGTCGGACAGATCGAATTCTTCTATGCACAGAGGACACGACTCCTCGTCATCATCTATGACGGTGTCCTGATAACGACTCATGATGTAGGTATTCGTATGTTGTGTAGGTCTGCGCCAACTCCGTCTCCGATGACAATTTGGGTATGATAATCAAATCCATGCAATGGTAAGCTGCCGAAAATCCAGGACGGGGATCGTAGAGATGATGGTACAAGGCAAGTGACTAGTTGGTAGATGAAGACGCGATGACAAAAGTGGTTGTGAGTACAGGGTGATGGGTTATTAGTGATTACAGTGTGGTGGAAAGTGTTTGTAGCTGGTGAAGGCGTTGGAAGGAAATGGACACGCAGTCGCGGGTGGACAAAGTGACTGACAGTGGTTGCACCTGCAGGCAATTGAAGCCCAAATTGAAATCGGATGCAAGTGGCCACAGCGAATGCGACTACGGTGGGGTGGTGGCCACTGACCAGCTGCTACTTCACCGTAGCGGCAGGCACTTCCATCGTAGCCGCTAGACCGAAATAGGCGCTAGCGAGATTGAATCGCTGACCTCACGAGCTTGGGCAAATCGCATCTCAAGCCAGAGCCATTTGCCATATTGAACAATTCTACTCACGACCATTACGAACATGTCTGCCTCCAATACACTGCTACGAGTCAGCAGAAGGGCTGTCTCGGCAGCTTCTCGCGTACCTCACGCAACGAAAAGAGGTGTCGCAATCAATTCGGTAGAGAAGGGCAATAAAGTCGGTACTCAAGAGGTTGGCGACCAGAAACTACGACAACCTGGCGATGACTTGCTGTCAGAGCTCCGCAAGGCGCCTCGCCCTCGTATGCCAAATCCAGTGATTCCATCGCTGAGAAGTACTAACGTGTGACAGCAATGGGCAAGCTGTCTGCTCCCATCGTGAACGATGCCGACCGATACGCCGACAAGGCAGTTCCTCTACATCAATATGGTCAATATCTCATGTCATGCTTGCCAAAATACGTCCAGCAATTCAGCGTGTGGAAAGACGAGCTTATGATTCACATCTCGCCCCAGGGTGTCATCCCTGTATTCACTTTCCTAAAATATCATACAGCTGCGGAATATACTATGGTGGCCGACATCACTGCGGTTGACTATCCCACCAAGCCAAATCGCTTCGAAATTGTCTACAATCTCCTCTCTGTCAGACACAATTCGAGAATCAGAGTGAAAACATACGCCGATGAAGCCACCCCGGTGCCCTCGGTCACTCCTTTGTATGACGGTGCAAATTGGTACGAGAGAGAAGTTTACGATCTGTTTGGTGTATTTTTCACCGGCCATCCAGATCTACGAAGGATAATGACAGATTACGGCTTCGATGGTCACCCACTGAGAAAGGATTTCCCTTTGACTGGCTACACCGAAATCAGATACGATGAAGAGAAGAAGAGAATCGTCGTTGAGCCACTTGAGTTGACACAAGCATTCCGAAACTTTGAAGGAGGTACGAGTGCATGGGAACAAGTCGGCACGGGTGTTGATCACAAACCGGACCAATTCAAGCTTCCAACGCCGAAGCCAGAAGAGAAAAAGGAGGAGAAGAAGTAGTTACTCGCGTTTTGAGGATGAAGCTTACAGTATTGAGTAGAACACTCCACATGTATATATGGACAGGCGTTCATGCTTCTCGAGCGGGTCGTCTTGGTCATTCACAATGACAATTCATCTAATTCAACTTACGTCGGCTTGTGCTGCGAATCTTTGTTCCGCTCGTTCCTCCTGGCATCAGATTCAGAGTTCACATATTGCCCATAGCTGGATGACATGACAGATATGACAGGCTCAGTCAAGACCGACACCAGCATATCATGAAAGCTATCTGCTCCCAAATGCCGCTATACCGCTTTCCGTAAATGCCAAGTATAACCTCTTAGTCACAGCGTCTCAGAGACCTCTTCTGAAGCGGGTTACCAACACGTTATATAACATTCAGTGTGTCGCTGCTCTCACTTTTCTCCTGATGAGTCCTGGACCGAGAGCACACTCGACATGAATTGCAACGAACTTCAAGAAAGCACAAAAGGGACTAAATACCTCGTCAAACGTCCGAAAGCCTTGCAGTGGTTTCACAATGGCAAGCTTGTTAAGGACTCCGAGGAAGAGCGCCAGGCTGGCAGATTTGAGCTCTTCCTCGATCTCCTGTGTACATTCAATTCAGATTCTCAGCCCTGAAAAATACTAACAATCCTCAGATGTGGCTTTGGTAGCCAACTTCAGCGACGATCTCGCCGAGCACCCGGATGGAGCTCACCTAGCAAAATACATCTTGATATTTGCTCCAGCATGGCATATCTGGGCTGACCTTCGCGAGATCATGAACAGTTATTACACTGACGACCTCGTCCAACGACTGATCATCCTATGGGTCATGGCTCTCCTGGTACTTTATGCCAATAATGCAAATTTGGCGGACGAAGATCTCGGCGCTCTTCGAACAACAGCAGGAGCATACGTCTGTGCTAGAGCAACCACTGCCTCTATGTTCCTCATCTCATCGTTTGCTAGCTATCAGCATCGGACTCAAGCAAGGCTGCTGTCAGCTTTCATGGCAGGTGGTCTCCTTTTCACTATTCCACTGTTCATTGAAGGCGTGGACATGAAAGTGAAGATAGGCATCATAGCCGCCATGATAGTATATCAGGAAGCTACATGGAGCTTGACATTGAGTCCGTACATAAAGAAGAAGTTGAAACTAACTTACAGTACGGCTGTCGATATCGCGCACGAAGTCGACCGTATGGCGGCCTTCTTCATTATCATCTTAGGCGAGTTCGTCTACAGCATTATTGCCGGCGATCCTGCGGGTGTGGGTCTGACAGCTGGCTATGCGAAAGCCGTAGCAACGCTTGTTATTGCGTTCTGTCTCAACTGGATATATGTCACTGGCGATGGCAGTCTTCAGGCTACACACCCAATCCGCCGTTCTGCATGGACAGCTTTTGGATTCTTCTTGTTACACTTGCCTCTCTCCATGTCTTTCCTGATTGGCGGGCACATCTCAGCCGTGAGTGTTCGCGTAGAGGAACTTGAAGACGGTCAGCGCTGGCTACTCGGCGGCGGACTAGGTGTCGGCATGTTCTGTCTCTGGGTTTTCGCCATGCTATTCAAGAGCGATGACGACGGCGAGTTGATCATGCCGCGATGGATGAGGGTCGGAATGAGACTTGTTGTGGCTATTGTGCTGATCGTTTTACCCGAAACCCACAAGGGGCTCAACGCAACGGAGTTTGTGTGCACCGTCATGGGCCTATTCGCATGGGTCACACTTTGGGAAACTGGTGGTGGACTGGTGAAGGGCGCCAGAATTTGGGAAAGCTGGGAGGGAAGACATCCGCCGATGGAGGAGAGAGTTGGAGACGGTGAAAGCTCGCAGGGGGTTTTTGAGACGATGTGATCTTATGACTTCTCCGCCTGAGTCCTTGTTTTCTAAGCAATAGCACGAGAGACCAGCTCGTGGGATAGTCCCCTAGTATCCTCCTCATCCTGCGTAGCGAGCTTGCGAGCGAAGTAGGATTAAGGTCAGGTGATCCCGTACCGTTAAAATTAAACGGAAAGCCGCGTTTCTAATTGGCTGAAATCATGTCAGTGTTAGGTGATATACCCAACAAACAGAACAAACTATTCTCCGTACCCACTGAAATGGCCGATAATCAGATATTATCAGCCGAAAATACGGCTATTTTGATTTCATATCCCTATTCTTTCGCTCCAACAATATTAACAAGTAAAAATCGAAAAAGAGTACTTCGCTAAAGCGCAAGTTTGCTACACAGGCCCTTTTGGAGTACGTTTACAGTAATGAAAGACCCCGTAGTGAAAGCCTAAGATTGCATCAAACTATACTGAAGCTACGCAGGTTGACTTGGGACGTTTACGAACCTACAGTGTATTTTATTATTCAGAACTAGCAACATTGACTAACCGTGGCGTGTTGAGGCTATATCCCTCCCAGGCTCATAACGTGAAGGGACGAAAGGCTTGGCGCGCCGAATGCTGCACTTCTTCATTTGATCTCGGTTGTTTTTATTCATTGTTGACAGCCAACTGTACCCAGCTGAACACTGAGAACAGGTCTGGAGCCGCAATTCCGCACCAAAATGTGACAAGATCTCATGCAAGATACCGACACTGTCCTCAGCTACGGAATTCCTTGCTTTGTTCAATCAGGCTGAATAGGATCAAGTCCGGTAAAGACTTTCCTGATATTGAGCTAGCTCCATGATATGTTCCGCTCTACACACAGAGCGATGGCACGCTTCTTCGAAGACAACCATTCCTCGACCTTATCACTTACCATGCACTGGCAAGCGCCGACAAAGCAGAATGAGCACCAGAAGTTCGACCGCTTTATGATGCATTTGTTGCCAATTTCTCTGATACTGGTCTTGATAGCTAATATCTTGCCCATGACAGATAGAACATCTCTCCTCTTCGAGAGTATCAGCGGACTCTGTAGACCTGACGGTACCTGTTTATCCACATTCGATGACTACAATCCATGGTGAGGGGCTGCCGCCTTCTCTGTCAGTTCAAGCTTTGGAAGCTGCGAATTTGAAACCGTCGAACTCATTGATGGTTTTTGGGATGGTATAAGTCTATCACGATCGCTTGCTGTCACATACCAGAAGACTAACATTCTCTGTGGATAGTCGGCAGAGGAGGGCAAGCATTGGTTGCGATCTTCACCTACAAAGTCTTCACATCTCCGGCCTGACTTCCCGCCTGAAAGGAATTTTGGAGATCTCTTTCAGGTCACCGCGACTCTTCCCCGGAAGACGAGAAATCCTGATTGTGGTCGAGGAACACATTGAGGCTGTCATCATCGTCTGATCTTTGAGCCTGGTCAAGCATTCTGAGAGATCAGCGTTCGTTTCTGGCCGGGATGTTTGCGCCTAACCGTCGATCCTATTCTTGCTTACGCCCGAGTTCCGATGGCCTCGGCCGAATACATGTTTGACGAGAACTATTTGAAGACCAGAGGCGTATGCTGAATGTATACATGCCATCTCAGACTCCAACGATAACTTATTCCTACAAGGATGGCACCAACAACCTTAGCAGTGCTCAGTCAGAGCGGACAAGCCCTTTACTTTCACGACATCTTCACAGGGCAGCGAACAGGCTATATCGAGAATCTAATTGCTGAACCACACGAACTATGTCATGACATCAAAAGGAATCTGCTCTACATCAGTCATACCTATCGACATGGTCACTATTGGGCTCACGGCGACAACTCACACGAAATTAGTATTCTGGATGTGGAGACAAGGAAAGTTGTAGGAGAAATAAGCACTCTTCCTGCACGAGCTCCACATGGTCTCGTGATAGACGAGACCAGAGACTTACTTTACGTGAGTGTGGAAGAGTTACCAGGTGAAGAAGGTGGCGGCATTATTGGGATAGATCTTTCGAGTCGACGAATCGTCAAGACTGTCGGGAGCAAGTTCAAAACACATTGGTTTGTCATGACCCCTGATGGCAACAAGGCATACACGTGTAACAAAACGGCACCATTCATTTCCGTCCTCGACTTGAACAATCAAAAGATGACGGGCACGATACCTGTGGACGGCTGTGAGGAGCCCTGCATCTCCCCAGACGGACGATACGCTTACTTCCCAACTCCTGGGATGAAATGGGGATTGAACCCCTCACAACCTGCTATTCAAGTCATCGATACGAGAACCGACACCATCGTCAAATCAATCAATGTCGATGCCGGAATGATCTCCTTACATACCACGGTACTCGGCTCAATCCTCTGTGCTCACTACCATTTTTCGCCGTCCTCTACACCAGGCGAGCCCAAATACCAAGCAGCCACACTAAGCATGTATGATCCTCACGACTACACCAAGATTGGCGAGGTAGAGATCGGACTATTGCCGCTGACCATTCGGTCTTCCTCGGACGGGAAGACCGCTTTCGTGGCCAATATCATGCCAGGAACCGTGTCGGTTGTGGATTTGACTTCTATGAATGTAGTGAGAACGATCGATGTCGATCAAAATCCGAGGAGTGATAAGCAGGGACATCAGGGGGCACACGGAATGGCTTTGATCAGCTGAGGAATGTCACGAAATCGAGTGACGATACCTAGTGGGTGTGGTGTGAGGATGGGATGGAAGGTGTGGTGAGGAGTTCATACGTTCGATACCTAGAAGCGTGTAGTTACGTAGCAAATCCTAGAACGTGTTTCTATCCAAGTAACACAGATTCCAGACAGACTTTCCACCACCACACGTTATCTTTCAAATCAGCCTGTAAACCACAGCAAGAAAGTCGTACGATTGCTCCACAAATCGTGTATGCTGCAGACCTACACATTCGGTTTTGGTCTCCGATGCAGATGATAGGGTTGTTTCCAAAAGCTGGAGGCCAGTGCTATGACCTGCATCCTAGGTGATTGACCTGATCACAATGTTGTGAAGATGAACGGAAGGACGTCGGGGTGGAATCTTGCGCTCCGTTGACCGAGAGGGCGCTATTCCGTGTTAGAATTAGTGTAGAACAATGCACGTGATTTCGAAATTCACAAGTCGCGTTAATGTCGCATCTTCAAAATGCGCGATACGTAGTTGGCCGACACAAGTAAGCTGGTACATACAACAATACTTCAACATCGTCACCTCGAACAATTTCTCAGCACGTCGGCGGTCAAATCCACCTAAATATGGACCCCCGCCATCTGAAAGACCCGTCAGCGGGTGTACCGCAGCAATTAGTGAGTTGAGAGGTTGATTGAAAGACTGGCTCTAACATCGACAGTTACCACATCTTCATCTTGTATCGAAACATAGATATCCTATGCTACCACAACCAAGCATAGAACAAATCGTGAACTACCTGGCCGAGGCTCCGAAAATTATGCGCGAGGTTGCGCCTGTGCAATGGCAGTACCTGGATGGACCTCCTGATGGTTCAATGTTCTTGGTGTGGCAGCCTTTGGAAATGCAGCAGTTTGCGAGTGATGGATACGTCTGGTCCGATGCGGAGACACCGTTCAATAGCGAGGTTCGGGGATATGTGAGTGAGACTATGGAGGTGATGGATTTTATTGCTGACTGATTCAGTCCGTTCAAATGTTTTGGCATCGCACAGGGTACAAACCGAATCTTGAAGCAGTCGCGACACACAGCCGAAAACGATATCGATTGATTCCGAATAATCAGATGGCTATGGGCAACCCTGACCCATGTCTGTGGCTAATACACTATTCAAAGGCTCAGGCGCGAGACCAACACCCTGCTGCGTCCCTCCCGATACCACCAGTCATCGCGCAGTCTTTTCAACAACGTGCAGCGATTCAACGTAGTGGTCAGATACCGAGAAAAGAGTTTATGCTTCACGATAGGACGAGTTGGCCAGTGATAAACCTGCCTACTGCGATAGGGAGAGCTGGCTCAGCAGGACAAGTCGTAGCAGGTCACAGAAGAGGCGCTAGTCTGCAAGAACATCAGGCGACCTTGGAGGAGGAAGAGGACGTTTCTAGAGGAGATGCGCTTGATTTCATGACTCCAAGGGAGATTAGCCGAATGCGATACGAACAGCATCACGAGTGGATGGAAGAGATCCTCGAATCGCACTATGCATCTAAAAACATCATTCCTTCTGATTTGGGTCTTGGTAGGAAGGGACCCCTGGAATCACTCACAAATGGCTTCTTCACTGCTCCGGTGTCTGTGGCACACGAGCCCATCAACGGGAGTGTAGGGAAGTTACCACCTGGCAAGAGCGACGAATTCGCCAAACATGCGGAGCAGAAACTGGCTGAGATGCAAGCCGAACTAGACAAGATGAAGCAAGACCACGCAAGAAGGATGGAGAAATTGAAGAGAACTACTGCACTGGGAGCAGCTGAACGCAAATTACGAAATATGAACCCATCCGATGATTCATACAAAACCATCGGTGCTCAGGTCCAAGATATGGTTGGCCGAGAAATCAAGAACGTGCAACATCTATCACTTGTATCCAAGGGTGGTATGCAGGAGATCAAGCCGCTTGTGCAGCCATCTTCTTTCACACAAAATGCGGTCCAGAACACGGTACAAGCACAGCCGAATCAGAATCAACAACAGCGACCAGCTCAGCAACAGCAGCAACAAACTTCGCCCCAGCAACAGCAGAGTCAACAAGCACCTCGACAAGTACCATCCCAACAGCAGGTCCCGCAGAATCAACAACCTCAACAGCCTCAGGTTTCAAATCCACAGCCGACTGGACAAATGCAACAATCGCAGCCACCACAGCAGCCACAACCGGTGGTTGCACAACAAAAATCTCCACAAGAATTAGGTCAATCGAACCTACCAGGACAGACTTCTCCTACAGCACAAACGGGACAGATGCAAGATTCAGCCCAACCACAATCAATGCCGGAGGCATCTGATACGCCGGTCGAGAACAACGACGCAGTCAGTCTCGATAACGATTTGGACATGGACGATCCTGGGGATCAAGATCTCCAAATTGGGGACGATAACAATGATGGTGCGGACTGGGATATGCTCGTAGATCAATCTGGTGATAATGAACAAGGTACAGAAGAGCAATCGAATTCGAACAACGATCAGAACTCGGGGAGTCGGCCAGCGTCTACTACAAATCAGGCACAGAACCCGAGCAACAACAATACACCAGGGGTTGATACGAACGATTTCGATATGGTGACAGATTTTGACCATAACATGGACACGGCAGGAGATGCACTGGCTGATTACGGAGGAGGTGACGATGATTTGAATTTGGAAGAATCGGCGTTTGGTGATGCTTTCCATTCTCATGAGCAGGACATGGCTTAGAATGCGTCTGCTTTCGAGGTTAACACGGATGGACACACAATAGACTGGGCTGAGGTTGGTGATATTTCCGATTCTTCTGATGTTGAGACCAAATTGAATGCGTCCGCGTTTGAGGTCGACACGGAAGGACAAACAATAAATTGGGCCGAAGTTGCTGATATCTCCTGTCCTCCTGAATTTGGACCAAAACTGAGTCCATCTGCATTTGAGGTCAACGCGGACGGCGTTCAGATCGATTGGACCGAATTCGATGATTTAGTTGACAAGCACTTGGTTGAATGACCATCTGTCAATCAAGGATTTTTCAAATTATGATCGTCTTTGCTTTTTCAACATCCTGCGCAATCGTGAGTGCGGAGGAGAGCACGTGCGAACCTGTTACTCCTTCCCAGGAAAATCTCTACCCAGGAATAGTTGTCCTTCCTGCTATTTGATATACTTAGATTTGTTACTGAAGTCACCATTATACAGCCCAACTAAACACCTTCGAGTAATTGAGCCATTATCAGAACAATTTGGAAGGTCAGGCACTTCTCAGCCAAGATGGGGGAGAAATCAGCCGACCAATTATATGCCATCGTTGATATGGGAAGGTAACTTCAGTCTCCCGCCCCTCTTGCATGCCAAGTCAACATGATCGCCCCGAACGTCCTTCGATGACGGTACCACTAATGGTACTTTTATGTTTCTTAACAAGCACTGACACTCTCTTCCAGCAATGGCATTCGCTTCTCCATCACCGATCTCAATCCACCCACAACCCGTGCCTTACCTACAATATACCAATCTCGACTTGGTGTCTCCCTCTACGATGCACAGTACCAAGCAGGCCCAAAAGGTGATCGAGGTCCTATTCCTCAGGAAACTATCTCCGAGATCATCCCGGCTCTAGAACGCTTCAAACAGACGTCCATTGATTTTGGTGTTCCGCAGCGTGCTGAGAATGTTAAAATCCTTGCGACTGAGGCTACGAGAACGGCTGTCAATGCTGATGAATATATCGGAAAAATCGAGTCCGCACTCGGTGATCCTTGGAAAGTCACTCTACTCAAGAAAGAGGATGAGGGACGAGTTGGAGCGCTAGGTGTGGTGAGTAGTGTTGGTGGAAGTAATGGCTTGGAAGGTCTTGTTATGGATCTTGGAGGTATGTCACCCTCACCAGCACTAGCTTTTTTAATTGCACCTGGCTAACTCCGTTCGTGCTCAGGCGGATCAACTCAGATAACCTGGATGATCGCTCGTCCCGGTGAAGAAATGCAAACTTCAGAAATAGCCGCCATGTCCTTCCCATACGGAGCCGCAGCGATGACTCGAATGTTAGCAGACGTCGACTCATCAAAACATCCGCACAAAGAACGCACCAAACTTCACGAGAAAATGGTCTCGGAATTCAAAGACGCTCTCGAACAACTCAAGATGCCTGAATCGCTGCAGAAAAAGGCCGACACCCGAGGTATTACGCTTTACTTGTCTGGCGGTGGCTTTAGAGGATGGGGCTATCTACTCATGTCCTCACATCGAATCCGTCCATACCCAGTCCCGATCGTCAATGGTTTCTCTGTACCAGTCAAAGACTTCAAAGATACCATGCATGTATCCGCTCTGGCATCAAAGAGCATGGACGACCAAATCGAAGACGGAGTCGGCGTGTTTCGCGTCTCTAAGCGTCGTGCGGCTCAAGTACCAGCTGTCTCATTCCTAGTCGACGCACTGATCGAAGCCATCCCAATAATAGCCAACGTCAGATTCTGTCAAGGCGGTGTACGCGAGGGTTGGCTCTTCGACTCCCTACCAATGGAAGTAAGAGGTAAAGATCCCCTCGTTGCAGCAAGTGGTCGATTCGCAACAGACCCGAAGTCAGCCGAGCAATTCGCTGAACTCCTCATGTCCTCTCTTCCACCCGACGACAAACAGCTCGACCGTTACGCTCCCGCCGTCTTCAAAGATATCGTCCTCCTCAAGAGTTTCGCAAACTGCATGTTCATCCAACAAGGTCACAGCAAGGAGTCAGCCGCTGTCAACGCGTTACACGTGGTCATTACAGGTCCATTAGCAAGCGCCCATGGAGTCGGTCACACAGAACGCGCATTACTCGCGTTAATGCTCTGTCAGCGATGGGGTGGAGAAGGACAAATTCCTGCTCCCCACGAGGAGTTGAAAGGACGACTGGAAGCGCTGCTGACGCAGCAGGAGATCTGGTGGGCTAGATACCTAGGGATCATGGGTGGTTGCGTCGGAGATGTATATCCTGCTGGTCGAATCGGGGAGGACGGGGAACGCATACAGATCAGTGCGAGGTGGGCGGAAGGACTAGGTAAGAAGGGGAATTTACAAGGAGTGATTGTGGATCTGAAGGTTAGTGGAATGGTTGGAAAGGGACTGGCGAAGGATATGGTTGAGACGATTGAGAAGTTGGGGAAGAAGAAGAATCGGGTTGGTGGGAAGGAGTATGGGTTTGGTTTACCGATTAGTGTTGACGTCAAGAAGTTGAAGTGACGGGTGAGGAAAGTGGTTGAGGATAGTGGTATAGTGATGAGGAGTAAGATCTGACTTGGTCGGAGGTAGAATTCAGTGAGACTCGTAGCGTTGAATTCCTACAATCAAAGGTGAAGTGAAATGTTCCTGGTAGCTTACCAAAGCGAGACAGAAGAGCCAATGCAGAAACAAAGTTGTCCATCCACTCTGATTCATAGCCAGCAATACAAGTCTATCTTCCAGTCCTGTCCATTAACCAGCGACCTTGCTGACCTGTTCAGTCGGAGTTTTAGACAGATACCTATCATCGACGAGTGGATGGAGTCAGGGAAGTGACTTAGCCGACCACTGCAGTTGACTGAATGGAAAGGAGAGTAGTGTAGAGTACTGGCAGGTCACCTCAGTCAATCAGGTGAGTTGCTCAGTGGCTGACCATCTAAATGCCTAGATAGATAGGGTACTCATAGGTCATAGGCACCAGACACATCAATGGACACAAATACAGCATTCTTTGACCTGTGTATTTCGTGTGTATCTGCTCTGTATAACATCACATTCGTTTCGTGGAATCGTGTTTCGTCAGTGGAATTGATTCGACTGGTATCTGTTTCGGTCCAAATCTCTCCAGATCTGCTGCTCCGTCCCTTTCATTGTGTTGATTGTGTGATCATGATCATCAATTGGATACCTTGTGCTTCGGCTGAGTAGAACAATCTCGTTCACAGCAAATTTCGCAGCGACCGATCAATCAGTCTAACCAACCAGCCAACTATCCATCCATCCAAAGAAAATACCCACCCTCACCATGCAATCTCCACCCCAGCCCACCTCTCCTCCAAAATCCCTTCCTCACTGCCCCGGCGGATAAATAGCCGTAGCATTAACCCCACTAACCCCCCTCCCCAGCTGCCCCGCCACAACCGTCGCCTTCCTAACACTCCTACTAACCGCGCCCCTAACCCCTCCCTCCTCAAGTTCCAATAACCCCCCAATCGTACATCCACCAGGCGTACACACCTTCTCCCTAACAAGCGCGGGATGTTCACCATTCAACACGAGCCCAGCGGTCCCTCTCATCGTCTGCGCGGCCATAAGTTGGGCTTCGGCCCTCGGGAGACCCATTGCTACGGCGCCGTCCGCGAGAGATTCCATGAATAGTGCGAGGAAACCGGGGCCGGAGCCGCAGAGCGCGGTACTGACGTCCATCATTGATGGGGGCAGTGTGACTGTGCGGCCAACACGGGTGAATATCCAATTCGTCAGGTCCGCGTAGTGAGGCGGCAACGGCGGATTCGACGTCGCGATCACAGTCATACTCTCGCGTACCAACGCGGCCGTATTCGGCATGACTCGGACGATCCGGCACGATTTCTCAGGGTCTGGGATGTCAGCGTACTTCACGCCGTAGAGCGCGGTGCTGATCTGGTCGACGGGGACACCGGCGCAGATTGAGATGAGGAGTTTTCCGGCTAGGGCGTCGCGGAGGGAGGGGTCTGAGAGGAGGTCGTTGACCATGTACGGTTTACAGCCTAGAATCACGATATCCGCCGCCGCTACACCACGTACATTTTCATTCTGCAGGATCGTGACGTTACTGCTGACGACTGGGTACGCTGATACAGCTACCTTTATCCGTTTCGCGGACTCAGGGCGGCGCACGCAGGCGATGAATTTACTGGGTGTTTCGAACAATGGCAGTTTTGAGGACGCGGATGATGGGGAGGTGGTGGATGTTGGTGTTGCAGTGCCGGAGTCTGGGTAGGCGGGGGATGGGGCGGCTGATTGGTTTGGGTGGTGGGAGATGCTGTCTAGGATGCCGGAGAGGATTGCTATGCCTAGGGTGCCGCAGCCGAGGATTGTGAGGGTCATTGGGTTGGGATTTGAGGAGAGGGCGGAGGTGCCGTTTGGGACGTGGAGGGTCGTCATTTTTGGGATGGGGTGGGTGGTGATGGTCTTGGTCTTGGTGTGGTGTGTTGAGTTGGGTTATGGGTAGAGGTAATAGGTTGTGTGAGTGTGAGTTTGAGTGTGTCAATTGACTTCAAAGCAAGAAATACCAGCTACTTTATCCGTAGCCAAGTTCTGTTTCAACCAAATCAATCCGCCCTATGAGTCTAGAAACTTTTTCTTTGCTAAGAAATTATCTCTCAACTCTGTCGGTGAAGTCCATGATACGGCTTGGTGTGGAGTCATTCCTTCCGGATATGGTATCCGCTGCTTAGCAGAACACACTCCACAGGGCAAACCATGTGGTCTGTCTACGGTCGGTTTTCCATTCTTTTCATGTTTGACAGGTTCAACACCGCGACGTCCCTTACTAGCGTGTCCAGCTCTGTCGATAATGCGTATCGTCTGTTCGCAAGTCTTACTCGAACATATACGCGACCTTACTTGACAGGAGACTTGCAGAGAGCAGTGTAAACACGACTGAACATCACCTATACACATCTCACTATCTTCGGTCCTGCGACCAGCACAAACCACACAACATTCCACCACCCATCCCACCACCAACACGTCCACACT
>JABUBK010000044.1_pt1 | contig 21412 bp, 25 predicted proteins | sample 7332671 | NCBI WGS metagenome assembly JABUBK01 (sample SAMN07256342, study PRJNA390944) | subsurface metagenome | isolation source: Methane hydrate marine sediment | place: Pacific Ocean: Eastern North Pacific, ODP site 1244 | collected 2002
CCCCGGGATGAATTTTTGGATGAAATGACAGAGCGAAATATTGGTGTTGGAGTTCATTACATTGCCCTACACCTTCAGCCCTATCATCAGCAAACCTTTGGATATAAAAGAGGTGATTTCCCCAATGCAGAATGGATTTCAGATAGAACAGTATCAATTCCATTATCAGCAAAGCTGACGGATGAAGATGTGGAGGATGTGATTGAGGCGGTAGTTAAGATAACCAGATATTATTCATAAGATGATGTCTCTTTTGAGGTAAGAAAAGGGGAAGCTCTCGGAATTATCGGTCCCAATGGTGCTGGAAAAACCACATTACTTAAACTTCTAAATGGCATTTTCTGGCCCGATAAGGGTAAAATCACTATTAAAGGTAAAGTAGGTGCCCTCATTGAGGTAGGCGCAGGTTTTCATCCACTGCTTACAGGAAGAGAGAATGTTTACATCAATGCCGCAATACTGGGAATGACCAAGAAAGAAGTAGATGAAAAATTTGACTCCATAGAAGAATTTGCAGATATCGGTGATTTCATTGATGCACCGGTGAAATATTATGAGATGGCGAGAAAATTAAGATTAGAATCAATGAAAAAAGAAGAAGCAAAAAGCTTGGAAGCCAGGGTGTCCTCAGGTGAAATTGAGTATATAGATTCAGGAATATTTAATGATAAGGGTGAGAAGATTGATTCTATTGGCATGGATGAGCCATTGAATCAATTCTGTGATTTTAAGCTTAAGAAAGAAATTGTTACATGCACGATATTGAACAAAGATTAGACTCTTTAAGAAAAAAAGATGAGGAAATTCAAGGAGACAAACGCCCAAGATTTTGTTCGAAAATGTACTCTTGGACAGTGGGAGTCTCCTGTAGCTATTTTTGAAATTGAAAAGGTAAATTAGGAATGCCAAGAGATCAACATCGGAAAGAACATCGTATGAAAGATAAAAAAGAAAAATTTGAGTATGGATTTTACTGGGATTGCCGGAAGAAATGTGGTCAGAAATTTGGCTCTATTAGGGATTTGCCCATTATAAATGGACCGGGTGAAAAAATATCGGAATCATATCGTGGAGGAAAAGTGTTGGATGTTGGTGCTGGAAAAGAGAAACCAATACAGAAATATTTGAATCTGTCTGGTGATTTATATTTTTCGTTGGATAATGACCCATGTGGAAGATTTGATTATAATTCAGTTGAAGAAATACCTGAAAATGAATTGTTTTCTTTAATTACTGCAAGTCAGTTTTTTGAGCATATTACTGTGGAGGACAGTATAAGTTTAGTTTGCGGTCTTGCCACACACCTTGAAAAAAATGGTCATCTTATTTCAACAGTTCCAAATACTCAGCATCCAGTAAGACAACGAGCTGACATAACGCATGTTACAAATTGGGATTATGAAGCTCTTTATATGCTATATAGGTACGCAAATCTTAAGGTGATTGAAATAGCACGGTATAGCAAAAGGCATCCTCAAGGAATTATAGAAAAGATACTGGCAAAATATATCAATCGGATTTATCGTATTGATTGGTGCGACAGTGTATTGATAGTTGGAGAAAAATAATTTATGCCAAGTATAAAGATAGATAATCGCCGGTACAAAGTTGAAGTCCTGCGTCGTGTTGATAATGGGCCGGAGGCAATACGAATTCTCATACCAACTTTTATGCCAAACGAGTTAGCCCAACGTCTAACAGAAGTTTGCGTTAAGAGTATAAAAAAATATACTTTAGAGAACCATGAAATTTGGGTGGTGGATAACAACTCACCCGAGGAATTCAATCAATGGCTCTACAAAGATACTACTATCAATGTAGTTTTTAATCGTACTGAGCCAGTCCTACCCAAGAAGCAAAAATCAGGTCTATTTAAGTTCATTTCAAAAGAGAAATCCGGGGAACAGGGCAAAGATGTGTCGTATGCAAACGCTATCGGACTTGAGCTTGGAGCTCGCTGTATAGATGAAGATACTCCCTGGCTATTTACAATGCACAGCGATACACTTGCATTGCGTTCCGGATGGCTTAGCTATTTGAAATCAAAATTAAGTTCGAAAGTACGCGCAGTCGCCTGCTGGCGCGATAATATCCGTGTCCATGCTTTGCATATTGGGGGATTGTTGATGGACTTTACACTGTTCAAACCACTTGGAATGAACTTCATGGATAATATGCATCGAAGACGTACAACTGCTTATCCTGAGTACGATGTTGGTGATTTGATTACTATTCGTCTTAAGGAACATGGTTATGATATTGCGTGGTGCCAAAATACTTATAACAATCCGGAACTTATCGCCCGGATTCAGGATGAAACTTTGCGAAGTCTGCATTCCGATCGGTGTTTTGACGGTGACTGGAATGTTTCTTATATACACATGGGACGCGGGTTTCCGAAATCTACAGGAAGTTATAACAAGGAGGGTAAAACTTATCCGAGGGCGTGGATAGAGTATGCCGAAGAATATGTGCTGAGTTAATATGGGTATAAGTGATAACATTTTATTTCCAATTTATAAAAACTTCATATCAAAAAATGTTAAGGAAATAACGGGAATGGTTGCTTTTTTGGGCTTTTCCGAGAAGAATGATATTTGCAGATTTGTGGAAGATAAATATAAAGTTCAAGGACAATTATTTGATATCCAATTGGGGAATTGGGATTTAAATGAAGATGAATGGAGTATAAAAGATAAATTTGATTTTATTCTTTGTTTAAGGACTGCTTATTTTGCCAGAGATTCAAAGGAGTTGTTAGCCCATTTTAGTAATATTCTCAATGACGAAGGTATCTTAATTATTGATTGGGGGTTGGGTTCAGCTCATTTTCCAAGAGAAATAAGTGATTGGACTTTTGGGTGGGAATATAAGGGAAAAAGATGTTACGGAGAATATCAAGATAAAAAATATTATCTATACAGCACTTTTTGGGATGATTTAATATTGAATACTGAGGCTGGAAAGGTAATGATAAATTATGCCAAGAGATTTCACTATTATTGTGACATCACAAATTGGGGAGAAAAGATAAGAACTGAGTTTAACCCCAGTGAGATTGTGACCTTAGATATCATAAAGGAGCACTTTAGAATAGAAGATAAACTATTCTTCAATACTGCTCAGAGAGGGGGGAGGCAGGCTTTATATTCATTGTTTTGCCTAAGAAAACCATAAATGCTAAAGAGTACAAAATGCGTAGTCACTACCAGCTGGGATGATGGCAACAGTTTAGATCTAAAGTTAGCAGACCTTTTATCCAAATATAACCTGAAAGGGACTTTTTATATTCCAAAGGAGTGTGAGCACAGATCTCTCTCGGACACAGAAATAAAAGAATTAGGTTCGCGATTTGAAATTGGGGCACATACTTTAACTCACCCGGATTTGACTTTGATAGAACAAAAGAGGGCCAATGAGGAAATATTCCAATCGAAGCGATATCTGGAGGATTTGCTTGGTAAAAGAATAGAGATGTTTTGCTATCCAAAGGGTCATTACAACCAAGATATAATTGAGAGCCTAAAAAATAGTGGTTTTATTGGAGCCCGAACCACTGGGAATTTCAATTTTAATTTTCCAAGCAACCCTTTTAGAATAGCAACAACAATTCATGCTTATCCACGCAAGGAGATAGAAATTAAAGGTTATTTCGATAGAGCAAAAGAAGTCCATCTACCGTTTTACTGTTATTATAATTGGGTTTGGTTAGCCAGAGCCACATTTAATTATGTTTATAAGAATGGGGGCGTTTGGCATCTGTGGGGACATTCATGGGAGATAGAGAAATATGATATGTGGAGAATGATAGAACATGTGTTTAAATACGTTGCAGGAAGAAAAAATGTGTCTTATCTTGCGAACAATGAATTGGTTCAAAAGGAAAATTAAACTCTGGAATACTTATAAAATTATGCAACCTCCTTGGGGAGGAGGAAATCAATTTCTAATAGCTCTCTTTAAAGCACTGAGAAAGTGTAGGGTGAAGGTGTATGGTCGTTTCAATCCAGATGTCGAGGTGATTTTTTTGAATTCCTGGTACTTAAATGAGAAAGATTTTGACTTGGTAAACATGGTAAAAATGGAGAAAAATGCAAAAGTAGTTCATAGATTAAATGGAATAGGACAACTATACGGACGTGGGTCAAAAGATGATGAGATTGCATTTAATATTAATAGAGATTTAGCGGATATGACGATTTTTCAATCAAGATGGGCTAAAGAACAGTTTGGAAGATTAGGATTAAGACCGGAAAATCATACCATTATCTATAACGGCGTTGATACAGATATTTTCAACAAAAAAGGGAAAAAATACTGGGATGGAAAGGAGAAATTAAAATTGGTTGCATCTACATGGTCCAGTAACATAAAAAAAGGATTCAATTATTATAAAGAATTTGATAAGATTTTAGACAAAAGTCAGGATTTTACTATTGACCTAATTGGGAATATTCCAGAGGGTTGGAAATTTAAGAACATAAGAGTCTATTCTCCTGTAAACTCCAAAAAATTGGCAAAAATGTTAAAGAGCTGCCACTCTCTTTTACAATTTGCTCAGGATGATACTTGTTCTAATGCTGTTTTAGAAGCAATTAATTGTGGTCTGCCCATTATTTATTTAGACTCAGGTGGCACCAAGGAGATAGCAAAAGAATATGGTGTTGAATATAAAGACAATCTATTAGACGCCGTTGAAAGATTAAAAGGTGGCTATTTTTCAATTATTGAAAGGATAAAGGATAATCCTTTTAAGATAGAATATGTAGCAGATAAATATTTAAATCTATTTAGTAAGTTATTAAATAAAAATGTTAATTAGGAAATTAAAATATTCTAAAAGCTTATTTATTAATTTCTGAAACATCTCAGAAAGCAATTATCATGGTATTCCATATTTATCCATTTCTACATCTTTTTGTTAAGGGCGGTTTTATATATTTATGGGGAATTATGGGTGCAATATGGGCATTAATTATAGGTCTGGCTGTTCATGGGTTACTTAGTTTTATAGGCAGGGCAAGAGGAGGAAGGTGATTGCAAGATGCGAATCTGAATGCCATTGCTCACTTGCAGAGGGAATTCCCTCAGTACCTGATTGGGCTCTCAGATCATACCATGAATCTATGGACACCCGCCATAGCGAGGGCTCTAGGCGTGGTACTGGTTGAAGATACTATATTAACATGGGACATGCTTGAAGTATGTCCTAAACTTCTTGGCCTTGACGACGGGCGAAGTTCAGAAGGGGTTTTGGATGCCATTCAGTCCTTGGTCGTGAAGGAAGAGGCTAGACATGACAACTGACACACAGAAAAAAACTAAACTGAGCGACCTCCGGCGATTGGTCTACCTGCTGAGAAGGTATGCTAGACCATATTGGAAAAGCATAATTCTTCTTCTATTGGTCAGCCTTGTTGTCACATTCCTTACTGCATTGTTGCCGCTTATTATGGCACCCATCCTTGATACTGCGCTGGGAAGCCCTATGGGTCCTGCTGCGGATGGATCACAGGACATCACTTTCGGTAATCTTAGTTTAAGCAACCTGGGTACTGCCATGCTCCAGTGGCTGAGCCTGACCCATATCACGGACAAGTTTCGGCTGGTTCTTATTCTTAGTGGGCTATATCTGGTTGTGGGGCTCCTGAAGGCCTTAGCCACCTTTGGAAGTTACCTTTTAGCCCTTTGGATCCGGGTGCGGTCAGCCCGAGACATGCAATATGATCTCTTCAGGCACATCTTATCGCTCTCGTTAGGCTTCTTTAACAAGCAACGAACGGGAGAACTGATGTCAAGGATGGATGCTGACACCACAGCCACAACCTATGGTTTCCAGGGCATCATTGGCCCTTTGATCATGTCGCCTATATTGATTCTCTTCTATGGGACGCTGCTTGTTCGAACAAACCCCAAGTTGGCATTTGCCGTAATAATTGCAGCTATACTCCACTACGGAGTGACAAAGGGTATCCAAAAGCCCATTCGCCGTCATGTGACCGACCAGTTCTCCTCCTTTGCAGAGCTCAGAGCAAGGTTGCAAGAAGCCATGTTAAGCATCCGGGTGGTTAAATCCTTTAGCGCTGAGGCCTACGAACTTAGAAAACTAGGAAATGCCATAAAAAATGTGGTTCGCATTAATATGAAATATGGTGTGTTTAAGCACGTTGAGGAACCTGTCCGGGGGGTTGTGAATTGCTTGGTGGAAGTGAGTATATTGTTATTGGCGGCATACGAGTTGTTATCAGGACATCTTGCCCCCTCTACGTTTTTCTTGTTTCTCTATGTTGGTCGATCGATGCTGACCCCCATTTCTACCCTGGGGGGTACATTTACTGTCATTCAGACTACCTTAGCTGCCTCGGAGCGGGTCTTTGGACTGTTTGCTGAGCGACCACAGGTAGAGGATGGAGCACATGGGATCGAGAGCTTCGAAGACCGAATTAAAATGGAGAATGTATCTTTTGCCTATGATGCTCGGAGAGTACTTCAGCAGATCGACTTAGAGATTCAAAAAGGAAAAATCGTTGCGCTGGTTGGCCGCAGCGGTGTGGGGAAATCTACCTTAGCTGACCTGCTCTTGCGCTTCTATGATCCCACGGAAGGACGTATCACTATCGACGGTCGGGATTTACTCACGCTCCAGCAAGCCAGCTACCGAAAGCTTTTTGGTGTGGTTTCACAGGAACCTCTGCTCTTTAATGCCACTGTGCGGGAGAACATTTCTTACGGTCGTGATGACCTGGCCGAAGAAGACATCCTAGACGCTGCCAAAATAGCCAATGCCCATGAATTCATCATGGAGCTGCCTCAGGGTTACCATACACTAGTAGGTGATCGGGGTATTCGTCTCTCAGGCGGTCAGCGCCAGCGAGTGGCCATTGCACGTGCTGTAGTGGATAAACCACAGATCCTCATCCTGGACGAAGCAACCAGTTCACTTGACAGCGAGTCTGAGAAGTTGGTGCAAGAGGCGATTGATCGGGTCATAGAGAACACCACCGCTATCATCATCGCCCATCGGCTCTCCACGGTGGTCCACGCCGATAAGATCGTGGTGCTAGATCGTGGCCGCATCGTGGACCAGGGGCGGCACGGTGACCTACTGCAGCGCTGCAAACTTTATCGTGATTCGTGCCAGCTCCAGTTTGGTTTGGGGGCCCGTACAGCTGGCGGCGATTGATCGGGTCGTAACTACCAACACCTAAGGAATTATAAAAGAAGCTTTTCGTGTGCGTTGGCTTCCTAGGAGAGTGAGAGGCAGGAAAATATGCAGAAGAAGCTAAGAGCCGGAATAATCGGTTTAGGAGTAGGGCAGGAGCACATAAAAGGATATCTTTCTCATCCACAATGTGAAGTTAAAGCTATTTGTGATTTTGATGAAGAATGTCTGAATTATGTAGCAAATAGATTTTCTATACCTGAAAAAACAACTAATCCTGATGAAATACTTAATCATTCCGAGATAGATGTAGTTTCTATCTGTAGTTACGATAGTTACCACGCGACACAGGTGATTCAAGCCTTAGAAAATAGGAAACATGTCATGGTAGAAAAACCAGTCTGTTTGAATAAAAAAGAGGCTGAGAAAATTATTATGTTACTTCGTAAGACAGGGACCAAGTTAACATCAAATTTAATTTTGAGGAAAAGCCCACGATTTATAAACCTTAAAGATAAAATCAATAAAGATCTGTTTGGGAAAATATTCTATGTTGAAGGTGATTATATCTATGGGAAATCTTATAAAATCACCCACGGCTGGCGAGGAAAAATTGATTTTTATTGCGGGGTATTCAGTGGTGGGGTACACGTAATTGACTTATTATGGTGGTTGGTGGATAGTGACGTAGAGGAAGTCTTTAGCTATGGAAATAGAATCTGTACTGAAAATACCGCTTTTAAATTTGAGGATTGTATTGTAAGTATCTTAAAATTTAAGAATGGGTGCATAGGTAAAACCCTCACTACACTGTGCTGTGTTCAACCTCATTTTCATGCACTTAAAATCTATGGGACTAAATCTACGTTCATTAATAATTATCAAGACGCCGATTGGTATAAAACTGCTGAACATAAAGACCGTATTAGCATTAATGATGACTACCCGGGAGTTGAAAAAGCAGCATTAATTCCTGATTTTATTGATTCCATTTTAAATAACAAAAAGCCATATGTTAGTGAACAAGATGTTTTTAAAACGATGTCTGTTTGCTTTGCTACTTACGAATCACTGATATCGGGACATCCTACAAAGGTTGAATATCTTTTGTAAAGTGGGAGTTTAAAATGAGCACTGAGATGAAAAAAATTCCATTCGGAAGGCCAGTTTTTTCTGGAAGAGAACTGGAGGAAATTAGAAAAGTGTTAGATAGTGGTATTCTCACTCATGGTCCAGTGACGAGGAAATTTGAAGAAGTATTCGCGGGATTTATCGGCACAGAATTTGCCCTTGCTGTTTCTTCATGCACAGCAGCTTTACATTTATCGCTTATGGCCTTAGATATTGGACCTGGAGATGAAGTAATAGTTCCCGCTATGACACATACTGCTACTGCTCATGTTGTTGAATTGTGCGGGGCGAAACCCGTCTTTGCGGATGTTTTATTACGGACAGGGAATATAGATGTTGAGAAGATAGAGAAAAAGATAACCTCACGAACCCGGGCTATTGAAGTAGTTCATTTCCTTGGGCTACCTGGTCCGATGGATGAAATTGACGCAATAGTAGAAAAGAAAAACCTTTCAATTATCGAAGATTGTGCTTTGTCACTAGGTGCTTTATATAAAGGTAGAAAAACCGGTAGTCTGGGCTTAACAGGCAATTTTTCTTTTTACCCCATTAAGCACATTACCACCTCCGAGGGTGGTATGTTAACTACTAATGATGAAAGAATTGCTTCACATGCGTGTAGACAGAGAGCATTTGGAATTGATAGATCGATTGAAGAAAGAAAAACTCCTGGCATCTATGATGTCAAGTATTTAGGCAACAATTACCGAATGTCTGAGATTCAAGCCGCTTTAGGTTTACTTCAGATGGAAGCCTTCCAAGTTTTTAACAAAAAGCGGCAAAATAATTATATGAAATTGAGAACGCTGCTTGAGGATATCCCAACCATTGAGGTCTTTCAAGAATTAGAAAAAGATTTAATAAGTGCCCATTATTGCCTTAACATCATTGTAAGGGAAAATTGTGATTTATCGAGGGAAGAGGTAGTGAGCCAGCTCAATAATTTGGGAGTAGGCACCAGTGTGTATTATGGAAGACCTGTACCATTGATGAGTTATTATAGTCAGAAATATGGATATGCCCCTGGAGATTTCCCCAATGCTGAATTTATTTCGAATAATTCAATAGCCTTGCCGGTAGGGCCACATTTAAATGAAGAAGACATGGTGTATATCGCAGAATGTGTGAAAAAAGTTTGTATATGGGTTTGAATGTAAATTATTAGGAGGGCTCAATGAACTATTCAAAATTTGATCTATCACAAGAAAGGATTCTCATTACGGGAGGTTGTGGTTTCATAGGTCACCATTTAGCAACTCTATTGAGAGAGGCAAAATGTAATGTTATGGTTGTCGACAGTCTAATGCACAACAACATAACTTATTTCTGGGGCAATCAACATGGCTTACCCCTGCCAACAAAAGAAATCTATTTAGAATTTTTAAGATCCAGGTTAAAAATAATAGGTGTCAGTGGATGTATATTTGAAAATATAGATAGCCGAAATATGTCTGATTTACAGAATTTGTTTATAAAGTTTAAACCCACCAAAGTAGTGCATCTGGCAGCTATAGCCAATGCCAAGACATCAAATTTGAAGCCAGATGTCGCCTTCGATAATAGCATTAGCACCTTAAAAAATGCCCTGGAATGCATTAGGTTAAGTCCATACAAAGTAGGTCAGTTAATATTTCTTTCTTCAAGTATGGTGTATGGTGATTTCCCTCCGGAAGGAGTTTACGAAGATTTTCCGCTCAACCCCAAAGGTATTTATGGGTCTTTGAAGTTATGTGCTGAACAGATGATTTTAGCATACAATAAAGTATATAAAATTCCTTTTACAATTGCAAGACCATCTGCACTTTACGGATCGAGATGTGTGAGTAGGAGAGTAACATCACTTTTTATTGAAAATGCTATCCAAGGAAAACCATTAGAGATTGAAGGAGATGGAGAACAAAAATTAGATTTTACCTATATCAAAGATCTTATTCAAGGATTATTTAGAATAATTATTAAACCAGAAGGTAAAAACCAGACATTTAATTTGACCTACGGGGAACATCGCACTATCAATAGTTTAGCCGCAATAATCAAGAAGCATTTTCCTGACACGAAGATAGTGAGAAAAAAGAGAGACCAGTTAACGCCATTTAGAGGAACACTCAAGATCGATAAAGCGAAAAAACTGCTTGGATACCAGCCAGAATATCCATTGGAGATTGGTTACCCTGAATATATTAATTGGTATAAGGAAGCATTAAGAGATTACCAAAATCTCATAAAATAAGAGTATGAAAAAAGTATTTGAGAAAGATTATGAAATCGTTAAATATAACTCGTTAAGGAGCAAATACAGATCTGATTTACAGAACTATTTTGCTGAAAACCTTATTCAAAGTCAGTGGTTTAATAGCTATTTTGAATCCGGAAGGTGCATATTTACGCAGGCACTTTCTTCTAAAAAAATTGTAGGATCGATTCTTTATTCTCCTCAGCAATGGGAATCAGATATTCTTAACAAATCTGTGGTAAAGATTGATCAATTTTTAGTCAATGTAGACAAGCATAATCAAAAATATAATTTAGCTTTATTATTATTAAATAAGTTTTTTAAATGGTGTAAGAAAGATAAAATTGGAATGGTTACTATTAGAATTGACGAAAATGAAGTTTCACTTATACATGCCTTAGAGACAGTAGGATTTCGTACTATTGAATCTTTATTGACATTTGAGCGTGCAAATAATTCAATACCAAAATTTTTGGACAGATGTAGAATTGTTTCTTATAAAGAAAAATATCTGGAATCGTTACAAAGAATAGCTTATTCAAGTTTTCAATATTCTAGATTCCATGCCGATCCAATGATTTGTCCTGAAACCGCTAAATTAAGCCGGTCAGAATGGATTGTAAACTCATGTCATGGCCGGGCAGAAAAGGTTTTTGTAGCGCAGAAACAGAGAAAGATAGTTGGTTTTATTGCTTGCCGGCCAGGAATTAACTTCAATGGTAATAACGTGGGAATCATTGATTTAATTGCTACAGACCCTGACCACAAAAGGCAAGGTATTGCTTTAAGTTTGGTGAAAGAGGCCATTGAATATTATTCTAAAAAAAAATACAAACTGATAGTTGGAACTCAGGCAAAAAACATTCCTTCTGTTAATCTGTATATAAAACTTGGGTTTAGGCTCATTAAAAGTCAATTAACACTGGTTAAATATTTTAATTAGTTTTTGTAAGAATATGAACATTGTAATTTTTACCACTCCAACAAAGCATCATATATATTTTGTTAATAAAGTTTATAAAGAATTTAATATAAGTAGTGTAATTTATGAGAGAAGGACTTTATTAAAAAAATATTCTACAGGTCCATTTTATGATAATGAACAAGATAAATATGAAGAGCTTTTTTTTGATAAAGCTAGCGGTGGTGTAGAGAGAACCTATCCCAAAGAATTAGACAGGAAGGTAATAACTATTTACGGTGTAAATCAACAGGGGCTAGATGCTTATCTCAATGCACTTGCGCCAGATGTGGTTGTTGTTTACGGTACAGGAATTATTTACCGGCACCTTGTCAACCTTCCTAAACGGGGTATGATCAATTTACATGGAGGACTCACCCAGTTTTATAGGGGATTGGATTCTACGCTTTGGGCATTTTACCATAAGGATTTTGAAAATATAGGGATTACAATTCATTACGTAGAGCCAGAACTAGACGCTGGTGACATTCTTTCCCAGAGAAGAATTTCAGTGGAAAAAACTGACGAAATATACCATTTCAGGTATAAAATAACAAAACAAGCCACAGAAATGACACTTAACCTTCTTAAGAAATTTAGTAAGCACAGAGACCGCTTAGAGGCTGTTCCAACGCAGCCAAAAGGCAGGTACTTTTCTGCGATGGATTTACAAAGAAAATTTATAGCGCTTAAGAATCTTAAGGAATATCAAAAGAGACTATAGAATTCATGAGAACGATTGATTTATCCAATGCCATTATTTTACTATACCATGGGGTAACAACGGAACGAAGTACTGGTGTGAGAAACTCTTCTGGAAAACATATGTATATTGATGACTTTAAATATCAGATGAAATACATAAAAGAAAACTGTAATACCCTAGCATTAAGAGACTTACTCCAATTGTTGGAAGACGGCAAAGAGTTGCCCAAAAGAACCGTTGCAGTGACTTTTGATGACAGTTTTAAAAATGTATTCAAAAATGCGTATGCTATATTAAAGAAGGACAATGTTCCGGCCACATTATTTATAACCACAGGATTTGTAGGAACCGAGAGAATAATCTGGACCGATATATTAGAGTTGATTATAGATAACCTAGACGATGAAAAGACGCTATATACCCATTTAGAAGATTTAGGATGTAATAAACGTTTTTGCCTCACAACGGTCGAAGGTAAAGTAGAAGTTTTAAAAAAAATTAAAGAGTTTCTAAAATCAGTAGATGAAAAAACAAAAGATTTCTTTATCACTCGTTTAATCAATGGGTACCAAGATGATGTACATGCTGCAAGTTTAGAAAATTATGAAACGCTTTCATGGGAGGATGTTCGTGCTATGGACGAGGACCCCTTGATAGAAATAGGGTCTCATACTATAAATCATCCCATTCTTTCAAGAATAAGCTTAAAAGAAGCTGAAACTGAAATTGTATCTTCGAAGATAAAACTGCAAAATGAATTAGGCCATAAGGTCGATTTATTCTCTTACCCGGAGGGACAAGAAAGTCATTATAATGAAAGTATTATTAAACTCTTAAAAAAAAATAGATTTATCTGCGGACTCAGCGCAATATAGGGAGATAATCCACCAGGTGCTGATCCGTTTCATCTTAAAAGAATCATGGTTGGTTTTATGGGCATTCCATTTCCATTTGGGCAAAAAAACGAGATCGGGGCTTTAACAACATGAAAGTCGGTGATATAGACTTAGATAAAAAAGTACTCATCGTTGCTGAGATTGGTAACAACCACGAAGGTAATTTTGAATTAGCACAAGAGATGATTTATAAAGCAGCTGAGGCCGGAGCTGATGCGGCAAAGTTTCAGACGTTTAAAACAGAAAAATATGTAACCATTACAGAAAAAGAGAGGTATGAGAAGGTTAAAAGTTTTGAACTTAGCTATGAACAATTCGAAGAACTCTCCCTTATTGCCAATAAAAACGGTTTGATATTTTTGTCAACTCCTCTTGATAGAGAAAGTGTCGACGCATTAGATTCTTTTGTTCAGGTGTTCAAAATTTCCTCTGGCGATAATACATTTTGGCCTTTAATCAAAAAAATTGCATCAAAAAGAAAACCAGTAATACTCTCAACGGGAGTGGCAAATGAGGAAGAGATAAGAGAAGCGCTTCATCTGTTAAAGGAATATGGCAAATTGGAACCACTCCAAGATTGGGTGGCGCTTTTACACTGTGTTTCGAGTTACCCAGTTCCTCCAGATGAGGTTAATTTGTCATCAATAAAATATTTGAGGGATAAATTTGTGGTAACGGTAGGATATTCAGATCATGCGCTGGACACTACTGCTTGTTTGGCTGCTGTGGCATTGGGGGCCAGGGTGATAGAGAAGCATTTTACCTATAGCAAGAAAAATCAAACGTTTAGAGACCATCTACTCTCTGCGGACCCGCATGAATTTAAGGAAATGGTAGAGAAGATAAGACTGATCGAATCTTACCTGGGTGAATACAAAAAAGAATCTATGCCCTGTGAAGAAAAAATGAAAATCGTTGTTCGAAGAAGTATTGCAGCCAATACATCAATTGAAAAAGGAGAGGTAATCACACCAGACGACTTGACATGGGTAAGACCTGCACTCGGATTAAAGATTGGACAGGAAAATGTAGTCATTGGAAAAAAAGCATTGAGAGATATAAAAATAGGTGAGCTTATCAAAGAAGAGGATGTAGCATGATCTAGATTGGTTGTAAGGAGGAGGCATATGTCCCGTTGGAAGGTGTTGTGTAATGTTGATTTAAAACTTAAGCCGGATGTTCTTAAGGTTGTTGAAGAGATAGCTAACGTAGATTACGTTGAAGCTCGGCAAGGTATACTTTTACAATGTATTGAAAAATACGATGCATACTATGCTTCTGCATCTGTTCGGGCAAACGCAGAAGTGTTAGAACGGGCGCACCGTTTAAAAGTTATCGCTACACCAAGTACTGGAACCGATCACATTGATATAGATATTGCCAGGCAGAAAGATATTGATATACTTGATCTTGCAAAAGAATACGATTTATTGAATACTTTTTCTGCAACTGTTGAAATGACATGGTGTCTTTTATTGGCATGTTTGCGACGTTTACCTGGCGTATTGGAAGATGCTAAAAGGGGAAATTGGTCACGGGAGAAATTTACAGGTAATCAATTGCTAGATAAGACACTTGGTGTTCTTGGATGTGGACGTCTAGGGAGAATGATGGCTGAAATTGGAAAGGGTTTTCGAATGAAAGTTATTGCTTGTGATGTTCTTAAATTCGAATATCCCGGCGTAGAACAAGTTGATTTTGATACGTTGCTTACTAGGTCCGATGTGTTACAATTCATATTCATCTGACCAAGAAAAGTCGTGGACCTCTGTCTCGTGAAGCTTTTGCAAAAATGAAACCGGGAATCATACTTATTAATACCAGCCGAGGAGCAATTATTGATGAAGACGCACTTTTGGAGGCTTTGGAGTCCAGTAGGGTTAAAGGTGCCGGCCTTGATGTGATTCATGGCGAATGGAACGAGAACTTAGTTGATTACCCTTTAATTGAATATGCTCGGACTCATAGCAACTTATTAATTACACCTCATATTGCTGGATGTACCGTGGAGTCAATTATAGGTGCCCGAGTATTTATGGCTCATAAACTTGCTAATTATATAGAGGAGAGATAGATATGATTGTAGCTGTAATTCCTGCAAAGGGAGAATCTTCAAGATTTCCAAATAAAAACATGCACCTTCTAGCCAATAAGCCAATGACTTATTACTCCATTAAAGTTGCCAAAGAAAGTAGACTCATTGAAGAGATTTACGTTTCAACGGATTCAGATGAGGTTGCAAAGTATGCAGAAGAACAAGGTGCCAAAGTTATCAGACGGGGGCCTGATCTGGGAGGAGAAACCCCAGTTGTAGAGGTGTACTACCACGCATTGCAAAACTTGAGTAATAAATAGGAGGCGTTTTAAATGAATTGGGGAAATAAAAATGTGTTGATAACAGGAATAAGTGGTTTTGTAGGTTCTTACATAGCTAGGTACTTATTAGGCCAAGGAGCTAGCCTCTATGGCTTTGTAAGAAGAAGAGCAGACGGAACTAGGTCTAAGAATTTACGTGATATTGAGGCCCATGTAAAGCTGATAGAAGGAGATTTAACCGACATTTCGAGTTTAGCCTTTGCATTAGATGAATCAAAGCCTGATATAGTATTTCACTTAGGATCTCAGTCTTTTGTTCCAAGAAGTTTCACACATCCATTGGAAACTTTGGAAGTTAACACAATAGGAACCGCTAACTTGCTGGAAGCAGTGAGATTAAAAGATTTGGACCCAATAATAGTCTTCGCTGGTTCAAGTGAGGAGTATGGCTTAGCACTAAGTTCTGAGAAGCAGTATGAAATAGTAAAGAAAAAATATGGAACGATTTATCCAGAGCCAGAGGAGATCCCGGAATTGCCTATTAATGAGAAAAATCCTCTTAGACCGATGTCTCCTTACGCTGTTAGTAAGATCCAAGGGGATTATTTGATGAGAAACTATTATTGTTCCTATGGAATGAAAACTATTGTTTCAAGAGGATTTAATCAAGAAGGAGCTGGAAGGGGAATAATGTTCGTAACATCCGTGCGACGATCGGCACGAGTATGCGGCATATCAGAGAAGTCTGGAAGGAGAGGCGCCTTGACCCGGGTCTTGTGCTGCTTCACTGTGTTTGTACGTATCCGAACCCTCCTTCCGAAGCCAATCTCGCAGCGCTTCGAACCATGCATCAAGCCTTTCAGATTCCTGTCGGATACTCTGATCACACAATGGGTATCGATGTGGCAGTGCTTTCCGTCGCTCTGGGCGCGTGAGTTGTCGAGAAGCACTTCACGATCGACAAGAACACCTCGGACTTCCGCGACCACAAGATCTCAGCGGACCCATCTGAAATGAAACGCCTTGTCCGCCGCATTCGGGCCGCCAAAGATTTGCTGGGAACCGGAGAGAAGATCCTCTCTCAGTCCGAGAAGGGCATGACGCCTCTGGTGCGACGATCCATCGTCGCGGCTCGCGATCTCCATGCCGGGACGACGCTGACGGAGGCCGACGTGACACGGGTTCGTCCAGGAGGTGGACTGTCGCCGGGCAACGGGGATGCGGTTCTAGGGAAAACGCTGCGAGGCGATCTGCACGAGGGAGACATGGTAAGGATCGAACACGTGGGATCCGCGCAATGAAGGATCTCAGCTGGGGTCTACTTCACGGCGACGATGCCTCGGCAGGTTCTGAGCGTCGCAGCTCTGCAAACGAGTCATGATGTGCTCGAACAGCGATTCGCGGCATTCAAGGATATCCCTGATCGTGCAGGCGCGCGTGTTAAGTTCGCGCTTGCCGGGCAAGGTGTTGCTTCCGCTGCACGGTAAACCGCTTTTGCTTTACCTGATTGAGAGTCTGAGACAGACGTCCTACGATGCCGAGATTGTGGTGGTGACATCGAAGCAGCGCTCGGACGATCCCCTGACGGAACTCTGCGGGAAGGCGCGAGTCGACGTATTCCGAGGCAGTATGGACAACGTGGCCTCCCGTTTTCGTGACGTGGTCAAATCACGTCGTTCCGACTGTTTCGTGAGGATTTGCGGTGACAGTCCGCTGCTGGATCACGAACTGGTCGATACGGCCCTGGATCTGTATTTCCGGCACGATGTCGATATCGTTACAAATACGTTGCCGCGCACGTTTCCGAAGGGGATGTCCGTGGCGGTCGTGAGGGCACGAACGTTTGTCGACGCGGTCCCTTGCTTCCGTGAACCAAGGCACGTCGAGCATGTGTTGTCGTACTTCTACGAGAACCAAGCGGGATTCCGCATTCTCAACTTCACGGCCGATAGCGACTTTTCCGCCGTTAATCTCGCTGTTGACACGAACGAGGATGCGAAGCGGGTGAGCGCGGTCATCGGGCGGATGACTCGGCCTCATTGGACGTATCGAATGCGGGAAATCGTGCAGTTGTGTCGATGTATCGGAGGAGAGGACAGAGAAGGCGAATAGACCCCAACGTTTCATTACGTGGGGGCAGTGAATAGTGAATGGTGTTTGGGTTTACGGTGCTGCGCGTGTCGATGAACGGTCACCTTTGGTGGGTTTCAGCAGGGGCGTCGGGGATCGGTTTCACCCCGCGCGGACAGGCCTGAAACCACAGTGAAGCCGCTGGGTAATGAGACTACGGAGTTGAGATGTTCTTGGGGAAACAGCGATGGGATCAGATGTCCCAAATGCTGCTATTTTGATGGTCGGTGTAGATTACAACATTGTTACTATGTTTCATGTTACTGAGGCCATGGTTGGTGTGCCTTACCGTTTTGTCTATGAATTTCCCAATGCTTTTTTGATTGATGAGTCAGGGAATGAATTGCCGGTCAAGCAAACAACTCTTCGAAGATACGATGGGTATCCGACAGATTTTAATGTCGCAGATGAAATTTTGGAAAAAAAGGATTAGTTAATAAAGTGATACTTGGCAATTCAATTACCCGTTTAGTAAGAGCAAAATCTTTGGTCGATTGTATTATTGAGGAGCTGAAGAAAGATAACGAGTTCTTAATAAAAAAAACACTCTCAAGAAAATGGGTACCCACCCGCAAGCCCGGAGTTTTCTATACCAAGGATTTTATCAACGAGTTATGGCTTAAGAACAGGGTTCTTTTAAGTGATGACTATGATTGGAGTTTAAAGAAAATTGGTGAATATATACCGTTAAAAGTAAATTCATATCCTACAGGAATGTCGGTGTGGGACTGGACTATTCCTGAAAAGTGGACAAATCGTGGCGGGAAAATACTTTCATCGGATGGTAGAGTGCTATTCGATCTTAGTCTTCATCCTCTTCATATTGCCGCAGGTTCCATACCCTTCAGAGGTACAATAAGTAAAGAGGGTCTTTTAAAACATATCAGAACAGATCCAACCAGACCCTCTGCGATTCCTTACTGTACCCTATATTACGGTAACGATTGGGCAATTTGCCTGCCTCATAATTCTCTTTCCAAACTTGAGGGGGGTCATTTCAACATCGAATTATATTGTGAAAGAACAAGCGGAGAATTAAAAATTGGTGAGTGTACGATTGAGGGTATCACAAAAGACAGCATTATTATACCCCTTCATCTTGATCATCCTGGCCAGTGCAATGATAACCTTTCTGGCGTTGCCGTTGCCATAGATCTCATTTTAAAATTGCTGAAAATAAAGAAAAAATTTAATCATACCCTTCGTTTCGTCTTTTTACCAGAAACCATTGGTATATTTACATATTTAAGCCAAAATCCAGACCTCATTCCTTTCTTAAAGTGGGGGATTGTTTTTGATTCCGTGGGAACAAGTGGTGATCTGATGTTTATGAAATCGCTCGATGGAAATACACGGCTGGATATTTGCACACAGTCGGCATTTAAAAAGCTTGTGCCAAAATATTCTGAATTCTCCTTTTTGGAAATTGAAGGGTATGGAAATGATGAAAGGGGGTTGCAGGCACTTGGTGTTGGAATACCTTCCATTTCTATTTCAAGATTTCCATTTAAAGAATGCCACTCTAGTTTAGATACTCCTGATATTATTTCTCCCCAGAATCTACGCCTAGTGAGACATGTGGTATTTGAAATTATTAGGACTCTTGATATGGATTTTATACCAGTTCGAAAATATGAAGGTATCCCACAGTTAAGTAAAATGGCCAATTTAGAAGAGATATTTTATAACAACCCCAAATCCAAAAAGGCAATTCATAAGTCTTTCTTCTCGCTAGATGGAAAAAGATCCATTTCTCAAATTGTTTTTGAAACTGATATGACCTTTGATTTTACCTATAATTTCTTTTTAGAGCTCAAAAAATATAACAAGATAGAAATTAACCGAAACTAAACTATGTCAAAATTACTGATGATTGAAGAGGCTGCACATGACAAAACTGGCCTTCATCGTTGAACGCACCAATTATTTCAAGCTCTACGCCCCCATTATTGAGGCAGCGCTGCAACGTGGTTGGGAGGTGGAGTGCTGGCTTCGCCAGGCCAAGGACTCCAAAGGGCGAAAGGCCTACCTGAACCCAACCCTCGATAGCGTGCCTACATTTCGACATGGCAGCATAGGAGTGCGCAGATACATAAAAAGGTACGACTGTCTGAGGCTGATAGCCGAGGCCTCGGTAGACGCTACTGTTTCTCTGCATCCCAGGCATTTCTATTTCTCAGAACCTACGCCCAACTGCCGGTTTGTCACGTTGCAACATATGATTGACAGTTTCATTGAAGCTGATCCCAGTTTGTTGGCATCGTCAGACTTGCTCTGCTTCTATACCCCTTTCTGGATAGAGTGGGCCGCTTCGTACTATGTCGCCAGTGGGCAGTGTGAGATACAGCGGTTCCGACAACTTCTGCAAGGAAAGATAGTCTGCACAGGGTTCCCTCAACTAGATGTGCTTTTCAAAATTGATCCAGCAACTGTCAGACGCCGCTGGGCCATTCCGCCTGGACAGCCTATCGTATTCCTGTTACCCATTACCCTGGCAAACAAACCTGGGGCATGGCCGCGGTTCTTTGCTACCCGTAACCGTCTCCATCAGATGATTGAACTGATCAAGGGTGGATTGCGTGACGACTGGAACCTAGTCAGGCAACACTGGTCCTGGGTCGTAAATGGGTGGAACGACTATAGCCTAACTAGGGCGATCCGCACCTTCTGTGATCACAACGGTGCGGTCTTGGTCGCCAAGAGTCGCCTGAAGGATCCCATCCGGCCCCCCGTACTTGCTGCAGCCGACAAGGTGTTTTATGACAACTCGTATTATCCGGCGACCGTCTTGGAAGCAATATCTATTGCAGACCTGTGTATCCACTTTTACAGCACGGGCGCGCTCGAGGCAGCCTACGCCGGTGCCTACGGCCTCTGTGTGCATCGCCCGACTGGAGAAGCTAACGCCCCTGCCAAAACTCCCATTTACCATCAATTGTGGTGTATGAACCAGCCTGGAAGCGCTTATAATTACGATGGAGTGAGCTGTTGGATGACGATCCCTCGGGTCATCGCGGAACTTCCTAAAATGTCAATAGCAGATTTTCAGTTAGAGCCTGCTGCCCGAGTGCGGTATCTGCAAAAATATGTCGGGCCAGCCGATGGCAATGCCAGCCAGCGTGTGCTTGATGCAATTGAAACTCTCTGAAATTTAGCGGGAACTCCCCGCCTGTAAAGGTGGGGATGAGAGCAACTTCCTGCATCTTCCGTTCTTTGGTATAATAGAGGGGTGAAGCTCAAAAAATTAGCACATACAGTATATAGAGTCCAATATCACATTGTGTGGATAACCCGCTACAGAAGGAAGATACTTGTAAAAGGGGTACGAAATTATCTCGAGATAAAACTCCAAGAGATAAGGAAATATTATCCTAAAGTGGGAATATATAGAAATAGGCATAAACTCCGATCATGTTCATCTGCACATGATAATACCACCAAAGTATGCTGTGAGCAAAGCAGTGGAAACAATAAAGAAGAATACCAGTAGATCATTGCGAGAAAAATTTCGGTTTTTGGACAAGGTATACTGGGATGATAAAGGAATATGGGAAAAGGGTTATTTTGTTTCCACGGTGGGAATAAACGAAGAAATAATAAGAAAATACATAGAGCTGCAGGGAAAGGAAGATGCAGGACAAGCGCAGCTTGAATTATAAAAGCACCACGCCTGTAAAGGCGTGGGTATCTATATCTGGCCGAAGGCGCTTAAATTTGCATTCTCAGCCTGTAGATAAGATACCATTATCTATTCATAAAATACTTTGACGAAGTCCTGTTTTATGGGGCTATAAAAGGTGCAAAACTTGAGTAATAAATAGGAGGCGTTTTAAATGAATTGGGGAAATAAAAATGTGTTGATAACAGGAATAAGTGG